>JACXTT010000235.1_pt1 | contig 90496 bp, 77 predicted proteins | sample 9270951 | NCBI WGS metagenome assembly JACXTT01 (sample SAMN15532306, study PRJNA645909) | rock metagenome | isolation source: weathered quartz diorite | place: Puerto Rico | collected 2017-06-21 | reverse complement strand
CTCTGCTCGGCCCCACACTCCTCCTGCGCCAGCCTGGTGTACGCTTCCGCGCGCGTTGCTTTCTGTTGCAGCTCGATTAAGATGTCCCTGACTCTTGACCGCGTGCCATGCCTGCGCTACGTTAAATGAAGTTTCTCCAGAGACGTAGCTGTTGACGGCAGTTGCTGTTCAGGAGGAATCTCAACCTTATGGGTGACCGCGAAGCGGTCCGTAGTCATCAGCATCACTCGTTTGTTGGAGCACAAGCCGCACCAAGACCTCACGCCAGCCTGATGAAACGCAGCATCGCCATCTCCGGGAAAATCGAACCTTTCTTCGGCACGCTCGACGAAAACGTCCGCCTGCTCGAGGACTCGCTCCACGTCCGCACGCACTTGCACGACACCAAGCTCACCGTCGAAGGCCCGCACGATGCCGTCGATCGCGCCGTTAAAATCGTCGAGGAATATAACCACGCCACACGCAACGGCCGCCATCTCTCCGGCGAGGAAGTCAAAAGCCTGATGCGCATCGCGCTCGACGAGCCGCATGCCGCGGCGAGCGAAATCTTCGAACACGGCAAGCCGCGCTCCTTCGGCAAGAAACAAGTCACGCCGAAAAACGCCACGCAAAAGCACTACATGGAGCAAATCGAAAAGCACGACATGGTCTTCGGCATCGGCCCGGGCGGCACGGGCAAAACCTATCTCGCCGTCGCCATGGCCGTCAGCGCTCTTCTCACCAAGCAAGTCAACCGCATCATCCTTGCGCGCCCCGCCGTAGAAGCCGGCGAAAAACTGGGCTTCCTCCCTGGTACGCTCCAGGAAAAAGTCGATCCGTACATGCGCCCGCTCTACGACGCTCTTTACGAAATGCTCGACGCCGACAAGCTCGAAACCTTTCTGGAAAAGGGAATCATTGAAATCGCGCCGCTCGCCTTCATGCGCGGCCGCACCCTCAACGACTCTTTCGTCATTCTCGACGAAGCACAAAACACCACGAGCGAACAGATGAAAATGTTTTTGACTCGCCTCGGCTTCAATTCCAAAGCCGTCGTCACCGGCGACGTAACCCAGATCGATTTGCCTTCAGGCAAACGCAGCGGCCTCGTCGAAGCCCTCGAAATCTGCGGCAAAATCGAAGGCATCGGCTGCACGCAATTCAGCGAAAAAGATGTCGTGCGCCACAATCTCGTCCAGCGCATCATCCGCGCCTACGAAGAATACGAAGCTGGGCATCCACAGCGCACCAACGGCAAATCCGGGTCTTGATCCGGTGCTAGGCCGATTTGCATTTCATGTTTCGTGACACAATAAGTCGAAATGCAAATCGGCTTGGTACCCCTGAATTCAGTGAATTGCTGAAGTGAAAATTCTCAACAACCAGAAAAAAGTCCGCCTCGCCTTGCGGCCTTTGGAAAAATTCTCTGACAAAGCGATGCGTCAATTGAAACTGAAGCCGGAGGGCGCCGCAATCGCATTCGTCACCGACTCCGAAATCAAGCGCCTCAACAAAACTTATCGTAGAAAAAACAAGCCCACTGACGTTTTGTCGTTCCCCTCGCAGACTTTCTCAAAACGCCCGAACAAAAACAAATTTCTCGGCGACATCGCCATTGCCCCCGCCGTCGCCTGCCGCTATGCCAAGAAAAATGGCCGCTCGCTCCAAACCGAAATTTGCATTCTCATCTTGCACGGAATTTTGCACCTCTTGGGATATGATCACGAGACGGATCGAGGCCAAATGGATCGAATCGAACGCAAACTCCGCCGCAAGCTGGGCCTTGAGCCATGATTTACACCTGGCTCTACGTCATCGGCGTCGTCCTCCTCGCCCTTTTTCTGCCCGTTTTTTCCTACCTGACTTTGATCTATCGCGAGCTCGGCCGCATGACCACCGGCCCTGTGCACGAGCATCTCGATATCTTTGAAGCCGAAATCGAGCCTAAACTGAAAATCAATCGCCGCAGCGGCGGCCGTGCGTTTCGAATCCTTGGTCATTTCTGGCTCGCATTTCTGGTTTTGGAAACCACGCGCGGTGTCGTCTATTTTGTTTCCGGAACCTGGGAAGCGCTCCTTGAACTGAGCGTCTTCATCGCACTGGAAGTTGTCGTCGCGATGCACTTCATTCCTGATGTTTTGCTGTACCGCACCACTGGAAGATGGCTCCTTCCGCTGCTCCCCGCGATTCGTGCGAGTCTCTGGTTTGTTTGGCCCTTCCGGGTTTTTGTGGAAGGCGCGGAAACGCTCGCCCGCATTTCGGAGAAAGAACGCGAAACAACGGCTGAACAGCGCACTGAAGAAGGAATCGAAGCCCTCGTCGAAGCCGCCGAAGAAGAAGGTATCATCGAACCGGACCAGGCCGATTTGATTGAACAAGTTGTCGAATTCAGCGACAAACGGGTTCGCGAAGTGATGACGCCCCGTCCCGATATCGTTGCAATCCCCGCCGACGCTCCACTCGAAGAACTGCATGCGAAATTCATCGAAACGGGTTTCACGCGCCTTCCCGTTTTTGAGAAATCCATTGACGATATCGTCGGTGTTGCTCACGCGCAGGATATGCTCGCCATCGCCGATGCGGATCTGCCGCGCCGCAAAGTCCGCGAACTCATGAAACCCGTTTTGTTCATTCCCGAAACAAAAGTCGGTTCCGAACTTTTGAAAGAAATGCGCCATAAAGGCCAGAGCATCGTCGTTGTAATTGATGAGCACGGAAGCGTCGCCGGCATTGCCACCATGGAAGATCTCGTCGAAGAAATCGTCGGTGAAAGTGCTGATGAAACAGCGAACGCAATTGCAGAAATTGTGAAAGAGCCCGACGGCGCGATGCTGCTCCCGGGCGGCTTGGCCATTTCGGAAGTTGAAGAGCTTCTTGGCATTCGCTTCGGCGAAAATGCTGCAGAAACAGTCACCACTCTTGCCGGGCTGCTCAGCCACGTCAGCGGAAAACTCCCCGCGCCCGGCGACAAAGTTGATCTCCGGGGATATCAATTTGAAGTTCTCGACGCCAATCAAACCAAAGTCCTCCGCGTAAGAATCAGAAAACTCGCTCAAAAATCTGCGGGCCGCGCTGCCGCCGACAAAAAGTAGGGCAATCCCGTGGAACAGAAAAAAATAGAACAACTTCGCGCGAATCGAGCGGGTTTTGTCGCTATCGTCGGGCGGCCGAATGTCGGCAAGTCAACTCTCTTAAATCGCTTAGTCGGTCAGAAGGTGGCCATCGTCACCTCGAAACCGCAAACCACACGCAACCGCATCCAGGGAATTGTTACGCGTGAAGAAGGCCAAATCGTTTTCATTGACACGCCGGGTTTGCACGAAGGAAAGTCTGCACTGAACAAGCAAATGATGCGCGAAGTCGCTGCTGCCGTCGAAGGAATCGATGTGTTGCTCTTAATGGCCGATGCGAGCGCCATGCTCCCACACTCAGACGCGATGCTTGTGGAACGCGCGAAACGCTTTGGCGGAAAAACCATTCTCGCGCTCAACAAAGTGGATAAATTGCCAAAAGCACAATTGCTGCCCTTGCTGGATGCGTTTCAGAAGGAGCACGAATTCTCCGCGATGATTCCGATTTCTGCATTGCGGGGCGAAGGCTGCAAGGAATTGCTGCAGACTATTTTCAGGGAATTGCCGGAAGGCGATCCGTATTTTCCGGAAGATCAAATCACCGATCAGCCGGAGCGGTTTCTAGCCAGCGAAATTATCCGCGAAAAAGCGACAAAGCAGACCTACCACGAGGTGCCGCACGCCCTCGCCGTCGTCGTGGAAAAGTGGGAGGAAAAGCCGAACCTGCTCCGCATCGAAGCCACGATGCATGTCGAGCGCGATTCGCAGAAGAAGATTCTGATTGGGCACAAAGGCGAAATGCTGAAAAAAATCGGTACCGAAGCCCGCAAGGAACTGGAAGAGATTCTCGGGACAAAGATTTATCTCGGTTTGTTTGTGAAAGTGGTGCCGGACTGGCGCGAAAATCCGCAGCGAATCCGCGAACTCGATTGGCACACGCAGCTCGAGGCAATCGCCGAGAATCGCCGGGCAGAAGAAGCGGCTGAGGAATAAACTTCATTTCGCAAGCGGCGGCGCCAGCCTTCCATTTATTTCTCCTTCTTTTAATTCACGAATGCACAATTTGGAAAGGTCGGGCGTGCACTGGTCGATCTCGTAAGCCGGAAGATCGTTTGATTGCACCACGTAGTTTCCAATTTGCATCCGATCCGCCGCGAACGGGGACGAAGCAGCCACAGGACTGCCGGGCTGAACGCGCACGCGAAACTGGCCCGAAGATGGCTCATAGTTGGAATAACTGAAACACTTTCCGATGCACGCACGGTCCACCAAATGATTAAGAAAGTAAAAGCGGCTCCCCGGAAATGGGCGGATTGTAGCAATCACCCGCTGATTTGGCGGAATTTGAGCGATAAGTTGCTCTGCCTGAGTCTCAAGCGCCGAAATCTGACGAGTCTCCTGCCAAAGAAGTGCAAAGAAAACCCCTGCAGCGATTGCAAATGTCATCGTGTGCCAGATCCGCGGTGCCATCATGGCCAGAACGCAAATTGCAGAAACGGCGCAAATCGCAGTGAGTCGCATCGTGATAAATTGAAAGGGAAGCGCGTATTGCGGCAGATAAACGGCGTCCGGCAAAAGGAGAACTGCCGCCACCGAGATTCCGTACAGCGAAACGGGCGTAGAGAGCCGGGACCACAGGCTTACTTCTTTTCGGCTCAGAAACAAATCAATCAGGAAAAATCCGGCGCCAACGTAAAGCAAGCATTTGGCAAGCAAACGAAATCGAACTGACAAGATAAGTTGGTCGATTCCGTTGACCAAGTAACGGGGCGTGCTGAATTCCAGGGAAAAATGATTTTGCAAATACAAACGGACCGCAAATACCAGAGCAACCGCAAGAATCGCGGGGGCGATCTTCGGCCAGCCGGAAAACAATTTTGCGACATGAATGAAAGTGACCGCACCGAAGAACCAAATCATACCGAACGGATGCGCCAAATAAATCAAGGCGCCAAACGGAATCGTGAATAAGAAGAGCGAGGGGCGGGCCCGCCAGAAAAATGCAGTTCCCCAAAACGCCAGCGCCAGCGACAAATAGTAGTTACTAAAGCCAACATGAAATGTCCAGCCATAGGCGACCATCGCAAGCAACGGCGCAAGAAACCACGGGGCTTTGCGTGATGCAGCCGCCGCTAGCGCGAACGATCCCCAAAAAAAGAGCAGAACGCTGAGCGAGACTGCAAGTTTCTCGCCAAGCGCAAATCCGAAAAGCGAGCACAATCGAAAAAGGATGACATCGAAAAGGATGTTGTTCCACTGGGGAGCGAGGTAGAGGGAAGGGGCCTGGCCGTGTTGAATAAGTGTGGCAAGCCAGGCGTTGTAGACATGACTCGGTAGGTCGCAAGCGATGATGTGTTTCTGCCATAGGCAGGGAACCAGAAGAAGAAGAGAAATCAGAATGGCGCGTAAATAAAATGTGCGGAAAAATATTCGCGCAGCGGAGAAGGGAACAACGGCCGGCGAGTGGATGTCGGGTGGGGACGATGGAGCTGATTGGTTCATGAATTTCTAGTCGGGCGCGGCGATGCCCAAGGATTTCATCTTGCGGTACAGATGCGAGCGTTCAAGGCCGAGGGCACTCGCCGTTTGCGTCATGTTCCAACGATTCTCCTGCAGCTTACGCAAAATAAATTCGCGTTCGTAGGCGCTGCGCGCTTCATGCAGTGTTCCGTATGGTTGGTGAAGGCTTTCGGAAACGCCGCGGAATAACTCGGGCGGAAGATGATGCGGTTCAATGCGGGCCTGCGGGCAAATGATAACGAGCCGTTCAACGAGATTGCGCAGCTCACGGACGTTTCCCGGCCATGGATAGCGAATGAGAATTTCCAGTGCCGTTTCGCTTAGCTCGCGCGTTTTCTTTCCGTATTCAGAACTGAATTCATTCAGAAAGTGGCGCGCAAGGATCGCGATGTCCTCTTTGCGATCCCGCAGTGGCGGAACGAAAAAGGGAATTACGTTCAGGCGATAAAAAAGATCCTGGCGAAATGTGCCGCGCGCAATTTCCTTATCGAGATCCTTGTTTGTCGCCGCGATGACGCGGACATCGACGCGCGAAGTTTGATTAGAGCCAACGGGCTCAAATCGCTGTTCCTCGAGCACGCGCAAGACTTTGGCTTGCGTGCGCAGGCTCATGTCGCCGACTTCGTCCAGAAAAAGTGTGCCGCTGTCCGCCGATTGGAACTTCCCTGTCTTGTCTTCGCTCGCTCCCGTGAAGCTTCCTTTGATGTGGCCGAAAAGTTCGGACTCGATCAGCTCTTCCGGAATCGCAGCGCAGTTCACTTCGACGAATGGCCCTTTGCTACGCAGGCTCGCCGCATGCAAGGCTCGCGCAACCAACTCTTTCCCCGTCCCGCTTTCTCCGTAAATCAGAACGCGGCCGTTGGTCGGACCGGTGACTGCGATTTGCTGGCGCAGCGCCTTCATCGGAACACTTTCGCCGATGACCCGGTAGCGAAGGCCAAGCTCGCTCCGCAGAGATTGATTCTCTTCTTCAAGGCGGCGCTGTTGCACAGCGTTGCGCACGAGGACAATGATTCGTTCGAGGGAAAGCGGTTTTTCGACGAAATCGAACGCGCCAAGCTTTGTCGCGCGCACGGCCGTCTCAATACTTCCGTGGCCGGAGATCATGATGACCGAAGGTGGATGCGGAATGGATTGCAGGCGGCTGAGGGCTTCGAGGCCGTCCATGCCGGGGAGCCAGACATCGAGCAGAACCACTTCGAGATCGCCGAGCGCTGCGCGCTCCAACGCTTTTTCGGCGGACTCGGCGGACTCGACGCGATAGCCCTCGTCGGAAAGAATCGAGGAGAGAGATTCACGGATGCCTGCTTCGTCGTCAACGACCAGAATGTGCGGATGAGGGGCCATTAGAAAAAGTGCCGAATACAAATTACAGCAAAACGCATGAGTGTGGCAAAAAAGGCCCAAATCTTGGAGTTGGAGTAAGAGAAAAGACAGAGGGGTACACCCGGGTGTTTTCTGCAAAGAGTGTGCATGCTAGTGAAAACAAGGGGGATGAGTTGACGCTCTTGTGCAAGAGAGCGAAAGAGCGAGCCATCTTTTAGGACAAAGGGATATGCCACCCGGAGGGAGTTTGTATAAGTATCAAAAGAAAGGGCTTGCAGACGGAGGCGTTTGGAGGAGTGTGAAAACGAAGGAGTTGGCCTATCGTCTTCACCTCCGCCGATTTTGAATTGGGATGCGGCTCCTGGCCTCTGTAGAAGAAGCGTCCGTGGATGAAGCGGAGTCAACGCGAAGTTCACGAACCACGGTAGAACGAATTTCCATTCGAAACAATTGTGCGTTGTGATGGATTCGGTACAGCTGACCGAGGATTCTTGCGAACGAACAGATTCACTAAAGGCTTAGAAACACGAGCAGTAATGCTAAATTATAGCGCATGCGCCAATTGGGGCAGATAGAACCTGGCAGCCGAGTCTATACCTTTGACTGGTGGCCAAAGAAACCGCTTGGCCAGCTAAGGAGGCGGTTGTGCGCTTTTCTGATTTTGTTAGGTGCCTGCACCTTTTTCTTGCCAATCATCATTCTCGATTCGCCCGTCCTGGAGCGAACTGCATGGTCTCCATTTAATATCGTCTCAAAGCTCTTCGAGGGCGAACTGCCGGCCTTGGGAGGTGGTTTTGATCTGGACCTAATCTCGATAGCGCTGATTTACTGGCTTATGCCGTTTGCATTCATGGCCGTCTATCGCTCTGGCCCGCCAAAGGCACTGCTTGCAATCGGTTGGATCGGTGTTGCTTTGGCTGTCACATTGAGGCGCGGACCCTGGGAAGTGTCTACGTTCGGGCACAGCCACATGAGGGCTGGGCTGGCTTGGTGGGTCCTCGTATGCGTTATGCCAGCTTTATTGGCTCTGTGTTTTGCAACGAGTTTGGACCGCGAACAAGCCTTGAAGGAAAACATCTAAGCAGTCACAAATTCTCGATGAGGTTGGTGCGGCACAGATTCTTTGCTACGCGCAGCGTCAAGAGTCGCCGGAGCTTGCGGAGGCGCCTTTGGCGCGGGGGGATTCTTTCGGCGCAAGAGAAGGCGGAGCTGTTTCGGCTTCTTTGGGCAATGCTTCTGGTAAGGCGTCCGCCGAAGGGACTTCCAGTGCTTCGGCTTTTTGCGCCGCGGTTTGACTTGCGGTGGATTGCGGAGTGGCAACTTTGCTGTGCAGGATGGCGCCGTCTTCGATGACGATGCCGCGCGTGTCCATGTCGCCGGTGAGTCGACCAGTGCTTGAAATATGGACGCGCTCGCGGGCCTTGAGCGTGCCGACGACTTCTCCCAGTACGATGATTTCGCGGGCCTCGATCTCTGCTGTGACGTGAGAGTGGGGACCGGCCGTAAAGCTTCCGTCTGGTAGATACACTTTTCCTTCCAACGTGCCATCCAGGAAAAGATCTCCTTGGCCGGAGATTTCGCCCTTGATGATGATGCCAAGGTTCACGGTGGCCGGCGCAGTCGAAGATGCCACCGTCGCGGCGGGCGCAGATTGCGCCATCGAATTCGAGCCAAGCTTCAGCTCCGAGAGGGAATCGGGAGCAGATTTCTCGTTTTCTGATTTGCGCCACATAGGACACCTCCACGCTCAAGAACTCCGAAGCGGCGGAGCTGAGTGCGGACAACCGATGGAACAAAAGCGAAGTTAGTACACGGGAGAAGCCGTGTAAAGAGGGAACGCGTGTCAGAACGCAAGACGTTCACAGAGGCAGGCATGGAGTGTGCTGTAACGTTTTGGGACGAGGGAGCACTACTTCGCAAATGGGAGAGCTCGTGCTATGGCTCCTTCCGTTCATTTTCTTTTGTTCTTTTAGGGCCAGAGTCCATCTAGCTAGCAAGTCGGGAAAGAGTGCGGAGTGGTGCGCGCTAATAGCGCTCAACGGAGGATTTGAGATGAAGATTGCCAGCGTTCTCGTAGCGGTTATGCTTTTGGCTTTCGGTGTGGCTTTTCTATCGGGATGTCCGGCAAAGCCCATAACTACGCCCGTAGGAGTCAGCGTGGCGACTCTGGTGAAGACGTCGGGCTTTGTGGATACGGACCCTTCGCACAATTGCAATCCGGCAGTGCCGCCAGCGCCCGATGCTCAAGGGCAGTGGAACGCGCAATCGCCGGCAGGTAGGACGGCGCCCTTCGCGGGATTCCAGCTTTGGCGCAACACCACGGACAGCTGTGCTGAATCTCGAAAAGATACATACCGCGCGCTGGCGACGTTTAACATGGCTTCCGTCAGCAACCTAAAAGGATTGGTGCAGAACGCTACAATGACCGTGAAGTCGCAGGCGATACCCTCAGGCGTGGGCGCGCCGGGCTGTCCGGCGATGACGGCCGGTGCAGGAGCCTTTGAGCGATTTGGGCCGGGAGCCGCGGGGACGCTGCCTCCCGTATCCGGCACGGGATCGTTCGACGTGATTCCGCCGACGGGATCGTTTCCGACGGGGCAGACGGTGAGCGTAACGCCGACCCCGAGCGGCACCGGCGGCTTCGTATTTACTTTGGATGTGACCAGTCAGGTGAACGCGGCGCTGAATGGCGGCGCGGCCGAGATGAGTTGGATGCTGGACAGCTCAATGGAGGGGCCGCTGGCGGCACCGGCGACGGCACAAGTCGACTGCCGTACCTCGATCAACTTCGCGATGAACATCACGCATTTCTAAAGAAGCAGCGGCGAAACTCATCAACGCATCGTGAATTCAGGCGAGGCCTGCTGAGGAGTTAGGGCGATCGAGAGCCGGGGCAATTTCCGCAGTGGGAAGCTCGAGGATGAAACGAGAGCCTACGGGTGAGTTGTCTTCGACGCGCAAAATGCCGTTGTGTTCGGAGATGACACGTGAAGCGATGGCGAGGCCGAGACCAGTACCGCGGTCCTTCGTCGAGAAATGGGGAAGAAAGAGCTTGTCCTTGTCGGCGGGCGAGATGCCGTGACCAGTGTCTTCGACGGCAATCTCGACGGAATCGGATTCAGAGTTGAAACGCGTGATGACGCGGATACTGCGCAGCGGCGCGGACTCGATGGCTTCGGCAGCATTGTCAATCAGATTGACGATCACGCCGCGGAGGAGACCAGCGTCTGCGCGAATGGTGGGAAGAGATTCGGCAAGAGTGCTGGTAAGCATGATGCCGTCGAGCCGGCCGGAGAAAACTTCGAGCGCCTCGCGGACAATGTCGTTGACGGCGGCAGGTTCCAGTTTCGCGGAAGGGAAGCGGACGAACTGGGAGAATTCGTTGACGAGGGCGGCGAGCGTGCCGACTTCGCGCTCGATGAGGTGAGAGCATTCTTCGACGAGGCGCGTAAGCTCAGGATCGAGCGGTTCGGCGGTTTCTGATTCCGTGCGACGCTGCAGGTGGCGAATCAGGCGCTGCGAGGAAAGTTGGATGGGCGTGAGCGGATTTTTGATTTCGTGCGCGATGCGACGCGCGACTTCCTGCCACGCAGCCGATTTCTGAGCAAGTAATAGTTCGGTGAGATCGTCCACGACAAGGACGTAGCCGGTGTTGGCGCGGCGCGGACCAAGGGAGCTGACCGTAACGGCAGCGTGCAGAACACGCCCGCCAACGACCATCTCCACTTCGCGGGCCACGACGCCCATGCGCAGCGAGCGGCGCATCAGATTTTGCACGACACGGGATGACTCCGGGCCGAGCAGCGCGTCCAGGGTTTCGGCCTGCGGTGCTGCAGATCCGAATATGCGCGCAACCGCCGAATTCTTGCGCACGATGCGCGCATCCGCATCGAGAGAGACAACCGCGGTTGGAATGCTCTCGAGCACGGTTTCCATGAGCTGGCGCCGGCGCTCGAGTTCCTGCACGGCTTGCTGAAGATTGCGCGTGAACTGATCGATCTGCGAGCGCGAATCCCGGAGCTGCGTGGTCATGGTGTTAAAGGATCTAACCAGGACGCCGAGCTCGTCCTGCGCTTGTTCCGGCACCTGATAATCAAAATTGCCGGAGGAAACTTCCCGAGTACCTTCGGCAAGAGCTTGGATTGGCACGGTAACCTGCTTCGCCAGATAAAGCGCGAGCCACATGAGCGAGAAGAAAAGAAGGACTGTGAAGAAAACGAGTATAAGGAGTAGTTGCTGCTTGAGCGCGCGGAGGTGCTGTTTTTCCTGGTCATAGGCGGCGGATTGTAGTTGGATTTCCGCAAGTTTCAATGCGAAGTCGCTTGGCACTTGGCGCGCCGCGTAAAACATGACGCTGCCATTTGGCGCCGGAACACCCGCGGCCAGAAAAAGAAGTCCGTCCTCGGACCAGAGTTCCGCGCCGCTCGCGAGCTTTTGCTTGAAAACAGGCGCTCCCTTTTTTCCATGGCATGAACTGAGCAGGACAACGGATTTGTCTGCGTTCACCTTCCAAAACGCATCAGCCTCGCCGCAAGGAATGGACAAGCCCGAAACCGGGGATTGAGATTGCGCCAGAACACTCGAACCGTACTTCTGTGCGATGGAGCCGAGACGCGCGAACTCTAATTTGCCCATCTCAAGAATCAGGCTGCTGCTTTGTTCCGCAGCGATTTCCAAGGGGCGCGGAAACCACCGCGCGAGCGTTCGATTGAGCAATGAGTAGCTCACGAAAAACATAAAGAGGACCGGAAGCAGCGAAATGGCCATTGCGCCAACAACCATTTTCGATTTGAACCGTGCGCCGAGCTGCTCCCGGCTGTGCTCGGCCCAGAGGCGCAGCGTACTGCGCACGAGGATAAGCGCAAAAACAATGAGCATCGCTGTGATGAAGGACGAAACGGCATAGAGCGTCAGAACGTCGCGCCAGGTGCGCGGCTGAAACGGCGCATCAAGCGAGCCAAGCGTAAAAACCGCAGCAAGCAGCAGCGTAAGTACAACACCGCCCAGGATAAGGCGCGTTCGCTGACGTGGCGTTGTTGATGTCATTACAAACCGCTCGCAGGCAAAAAGGACTTAAGCGGACACTCGGAACATAGCGCTTCCGATTTGCGGCAAAACTTCTTGCCGGTGTGAACAATTAGCGCGTGATATTCATTGAAGAGTTGCGGGTCGTGGGGCAGAGAGAATTCGAACAGCCTTCGCAGTTCTTCGTAAGAATTTTCCTTAGTGGCAAGTTTGTGCCGCTCAAGGATTCGACGCGTATAAGCGTCGATCACAAACACAGGATGTTTGCCGGCGTAGAGAAGGATGGAGTCGGCGGTCTCCGGGCCGATGCCGTGGACAGAAAGGAGCCGCGCGCGCAACATGGCAGTGGGCGTTCGAAACATCCGCACCAGGGAGCCGCCGTAACAGGAAAACAGAAACTCGGTGAACGCCTGTAATTTCTTGGCTTTTTGGCGGAAGTAACCGGAAGGGCGAATAAGCCGCGCAAGTTTGGCAGTAGCAACCGCCTCCACCGCGCGCGGTGTAAGCAGCTGCGCAGCACGCAAATTCTTGATTGCCGCTTCCACATTCGTCCACGACGTGTTTTGCGTCAGAATTGCGCCTACAATAATCTCGAAGGGCGATCTTCCGGGCCACCAATGCTGCGGTCCATGCGCATTGAGCAGCGCATTAAAATAATCAGCGAGGACGGGGAGTTGCGGTTGCGTCTGAGATCGCGCGCGGCCGCCGACAATTTTCGTCACGCGCACCGGCCCGTGGACAGATTTTGGCAAAGATGCGAGCGTGGTCATCGCAAAACTCACGATAACCACCGCACTTCGGCAAGTCAAGAAATGGCGTAGTACCAAAGCACTACAGCTGCCCGTTGGTACAGGTATTAGCGAGTTTAGAACGAAGATGCAATTTCTGGACGCCAGAGCCCCCGGACTTTGTTAATTTGAGCGCTAGGTACTTTTTGCTTTGGGAGTGCCGTGGATGTCCGTTCGCCTTGGCGAAATCTTAGTTAAAGAAAGCCTGATCACGCAGGACCAGCTGCAGAAGGCGCTCGAATTTCAACGCGCCAATGGCGGCAAGCTGGGCAGCTGCCTGACGAAGCTCGGCTTTATTACCGACGACGACATTACGGGCGTGCTCTCGCGGCAGTATGGTGTTCCCTCCATCAACCTGAAGTATTACGAAATTGATCCGACTGTGATTCGCCTGATCCCGCAGGACACGGCGCTCCGCTATCAGGTGATTCCGCTTTCGCGCGTAGGTTCCGTGCTCACGATTGCCATGACGGACCCCACCAACGTGTTCGCCATGGACGACGTGAAGTTCATGACCGGTTTCAACGTCGAACCCGTTGTCGCATCCGAAGCGGCAATTGCAGAGGCAATTTCGCGTTTCTATGGCGGCGCCAGTACAAACGGCGAAGAGCTCACCAACTTGATGAAAGACCTCGTTTCGGAAGACGAGGAACTCGAACTCGCGGCCGATGAAGCGGAACTGGACGCGGCTGCCCTCGAAAAGGCGGCGGACGAAGCACCGATCATCAAACTGGTGAACTTGATTTTGACAGACTCCGTGAAGCGTGGCGCGAGCGACATCCACGTCGAACCATACGAGACGGAAATGCGCGTGCGGTTCCGAATTGACGGCCAGCTGCAGACGGTGATGAATCCGCCGTTGAAAGTGAAGGACGCAATTACCAGCCGCATGAAGATCATGGCCAAGCTGGACATTGCAGAAAAGCGTTTGCCGCAAGACGGCCGCATCATGATCAAGTACAGAGCCGACGGCAAGCGCAAGGAACTCGACTTCCGTGTTTCCACAGTGCCTACCCTCTACGGCGAAAAAATCGTGCTCCGGTTGCTCGACAAGGAAAACCTGCGCTTGGACATGACCAAGCTCGGCTTCGAGGCGGAGTCGCTAAAGAAATTCGAGCGCAACATTTTGAAACCTTACGGCATGGTTCTGGTAACGGGGCCGACGGGTTCGGGCAAAACGAACACTCTCTACTCCTCTGTCGCGCGCCTGAACCAGGTGGACACCAACATCATGACCGCGGAAGACCCGGTCGAGTTTCAACTTGGCGGCATCAACCAGGTACAAATGAAAGAACAAATCGGGTTGAACTTCGCCGCGGCTTTGCGCGCCTTTCTCCGGCAGGACCCGAACATTATTCTCGTAGGCGAGATTCGCGACTTCGAAACGGCGGAAATCGGCGTGAAAGCCGCCCTCACCGGCCACTTGGTCCTCTCGACGCTGCACACAAACGACGCGCCATCCACCATCAGCCGTTTGATGAACATGGGCATCGAGCCCTTCCTCGTGGCGACTTCCGTGAACTTAATTTGCGCACAGCGTCTTGTGCGTCGCATCTGCACGAATTGTAAAGAGCAGCTGGATTTACCGCAGCAGGCGCTTCTCGATGCGGGTTACACTCCGGAAGAGGTGAAGACGACAAAGATTTATCACGGCAAAGGCTGCAGCATGTGCAACAAAGGCGGCTACAAAGGCCGTACAGGTTTGTATGAAGTGATGGAAATCAACGACGAACTGCGCGAATTGATTCTGGTAGGTGCCTCGGCGTTGGAACTCAAGAAAAAATCAATCGAAATGGGAATGATTACCCTGCGGCGAAGCGGTTTAATCAAGTGCGCGGCAGGCATGACCACGCTGGATGAAGTTTTGCGCGAGACGGTTCTCTAGGGAAAAGGCGGGAGCATGGCTGGAATTACGCTGAGCGAACTTCTGAAGAAGATGATCGAGATGGGCGGTTCGGACCTGCACATTACTACAAACAGCGCACCCCGTGTGCGCGTCCATGGTCACCTGCGCCCGCTGGAGATGCCGCCGCTTACTGCTGCGGATACGAAATCGCTTGCCTATAGCGTGCTCACCGATGCGCAGAAGCATCGTTTTGAAGAGAATCTGGAACTCGACTTCTCATTCGGTCTGAAGAATCTGGCCCGCTTCCGCGGCAACGTATTCAATCAGCGTGGCGCAGTGGGGGCTGTCTTTAGAACAATTCCTTGGGAAATCAAGGGATTTGATGCGCTTGGCTTGCCGAGCGTCGTGCGCGGATTGTGCGACAAACCCCGTGGCCTGGTTTTGGTTACTGGCCCGACGGGTTCCGGTAAATCCACGACGCTGGCTGCAATGCTGGACAAGATCAACGGTGAGCGCGAAGAACACATGATCACGATCGAGGACCCGATCGAGTTTCTACACAATCACAAGAAGTGTCTTGTGAACCAGCGTGAAGTCCACGCCGACACACACTCCTTTGCGAACTCCTTGCGCGCCGCATTGCGTGAAGACCCGGACGTCGTTCTCATCGGCGAAATGCGCGACCTCGAAACCATTGAATCCGCCCTGCGCATTGCGGAAACCGGTCACTTGACCTTTGCCACGCTGCACACCAACAGCGCAGCTTCCACCATCAACCGTATTATTGACGTGTTCCCGGCACACCAGCAGCCGCAGATTCGCGCACAACTCTCGATGGTACTGGAAGGAATTCTTTGTCAGGCACTTTTGCCGCGCACCGATGGGCGCGGCCGCGCGATGGTAATGGAGGTTCTCGTGCCAACCCCCGCTATCCGCAACCTGATTCGTGAAGACAAGATTCACCAGATTTATTCCGCGATGCAAACCGGCACCGGGCAAACGGGTATGCAGACGTTTAATCAGGCATTGGCAACCGCGTATTTTGCAAAATCGATTTCTCTGGACGTGGCGCTTTCGCGCTCTTCGAATCCAGATGAGTTGCAGGACATGATTAATCGCGGAGTCGCGGCCCCGGCGGGCGGCGGCAAGGCGCACGTTGGGAAGCGATAAAAATTTTGCGGGCCGAACGAATAATGACCCGCGAGAGAGCGTGACCGACTGAGGAGGTAGGCTATGCCGGTCTATACATACAGGGGTACAAACCGCGCCGGTGCAACCGTGAGCGGTGAGATGACTGCGGCGAATAAGGTCGACTTGCAGAATCTCTTGAAGCGGCAGCAGATTACCGCCTCGAAGATGAGCGAGAAAGGCCGGGAATTTAACGTTCCCACGTTCGGCGGAGGAGTGGAAGCAAAGGAACTTGCGATCTTTACGCGCCAGTTCTCGGTGATGATTGACGCCGGCTTGCCGCTCGTGCAGTGTCTCGAAATTCTTGCGGGTCAGCAGGAAAACAAGACGTTTCAAAAAGTCCTGACTAACACCCGCGAGATGGTGGAAAGCGGCTCAACGCTATCTGCCGCTATGAAGGCTTCGCCAAAAGTGTTCGATGCTTTGTATACGAACATGGTGGAAGCGGGCGAGACGGGCGGTATTCTCGACACCATTCTCCAGCGCCTTTCCGCGTACATCGAAAAGAACGTCAAACTGCAGCGCGCCGTCAAATCCGCCATGGTCTACCCAATCGGCGTTTTGACCGTTGCTGGCGGCGTCATCACGCTCCTTCTTTGGAAGGTCGTTCCAATTTTCGCGACTTTGTTTCTTGGCCTTGGCGTTGAGCTGCCCTTGCCCACGAAAATTGTCATCCAGCTCAGTAACTTCGTTGGAAGCTATTTCGGTTTGATGATCTTGGTCGCGATTGTTGGTGGCATCTTTGCCCTGAAAGCCTGGTACGGGACACCGCAAGGCCGTTTTGCAATGGATTCGATGATCCTGAAAATGCCGGTGCTTGGTCTTTTGATGAGAAAGATTGCCGTCGCTCGCTTCACCCGAACTTTAGGAACGTTGATCTCGAGCGGTGTGCCCATCTTGGAGGGCCTCGACATCACTGCTAAGACGGCGGGCAATGCCGTGGTGGAACGCGCGCTGACCAAGGTCCGAAAGGCCCTCGAAGAAGGTAAGTCGCTTACAGAGCCCCTGAAGGAATCGGAAGTGTTCCCGGGCATGGTGACGCAGATGATCGGCGTCGGCGAACAGACGGGCGCGATGGACGCGATGTTGCAGAAGATCGCGGACTTCTACGAAGAAGAAGTGGACGCCGCGGTGAAGGACTTGCTGACGGCTCTCGAACCCATCATGATCGTATTTCTCGGTCTCGTAGTCGGTGGCGTGGTCATTTCGATGTACTTGCCGCTGTTCACGGTTATCGGCAAGCTCAGCGATTCGCACTAAAGCGGACAGCTCGTCCGAAGTGACAAGAGTAGCGGGCGAGGGGAGGCCGCCAGCCGAGGCGTCCTCCCCTTGTTTCGCTTAGTGGTGAGGGGCGCGGCGCGACGATGGACAAAAATCAGACCATGCACGAATGGCTGAATTGGCTGACGAGAGTCCGTCTGCTGTTCATCGTGTTGATTCTCGTCGTCGGCGGCTTGTGGCCGCAATATTTCCCCACTTCGAGTGCCTACCGGCTGTTTCTTCCCATCATCATTTTGTGGATCACCTTCGGCATCTTGGAACTTATCTTGGTCCGCTGGATGCCGCATGCAACGTGGCAGGGCGGGCTGCACGTTGCCTGCGATGCGGTCATGGTCAGCGGTGTGGTCTATGCGACCGGTTTGCAGGACAGCTACTTCAATTCGCTCTACTTGTTGGTCATTATTGTTGCGACGATCCTATTTTCGCGGCGGGCCGCTTATCTTGCCGCCAGCTTTTGCTTTGTCTTGCTGGGTGGTTTGACATTGCTGGTCCTCTCGGGGAAATTGCCCGCCAGCTCAATCACAACTCCTTCGTCGGATGGAATCCGCATCTGGTTTTTGAGCAACGCGCTTGGGTTTATCGTCGTGGCATTTCTAGGTAGCGTTCTCTCGCAATCTCTGCGGCGCAAGGGAATGGAGCTCGAAGAGAAACGTGAGGAGCTTCTCGACTTGCAGGATTTTACGGAAGACATCATCCATTCCATGCGCGGCGGCTTGTTGACTACGGATGCGGAAGGGAGAATCACGCTCCTGAACCACACCGGAGAGGAAATTCTCGGGCGGCGCTTTGCCGACGTACGAAGCCAAAAATTGCAGGACTGGAATGAGGAGTTTTGGCTCCCGGGCCAAATGAACGGCTTGGAAAAAGCGGGGCAACGTCGGGAAGTTGAATTTCAGACGCCCGACGGCCAGCAGCGCTATATCGGAATCAGCGTTTCGCCTTTGCGCTCACGGGACTTGAAACGTAACGGATATGTCTTTAATTTTCAGGATTTGACGGATCTGCGCCGTCTGGAACAGGAAGTCGCAACGAAGGAGCGCATGGCTGCCCTGGGAAGGCTCTCCGCGGCGATTACCCACGAAATTCGCCAGCCACTCACCGCGATGGCCGGTGCCGTCGCCGAATTAGGCCGAATGGTGCCCATGGAAGAAGATGAGAAGCACTTGGTGAACATTGTCAGCCGCGAATCGGAGCGCCTGAACCACATCATCACGGACTTTCTCAACTACTCGCGCGAAAAAACCTATGAATTCAAGGAAGCTGATGTGCGCTCACTGCTCGAGGAAACACTGATGTTGCTCGAGAAAAAACCCGAGGTCGGCGAGAAATATTTGATCGAGCGTACGTACAACGGAAAGGAAATTAAGGCGCGTGTGGATGCTGGCCGAATCCGGCAGGTATTCTGGAATCTGTGCGACAACGCACTGCGTGCCATGCCGAATGGCGGCAGACTCACTGTGAGTGTGGATGAACGGCCTTTCTGGCTGCGCGTCGCGTTTCGCGATACCGGCGTGGGGCTCGACGCGAAACAGAAGGCAAAGATTTTTGAGCCCTTGCAATCCAATTTTGAGGGCGGCACTGGACTGGGGCTCTCGATTGTGTATCAGATCGTTCAGGCACACAGCGGCCGGCTCAGCGTGATTTCTGAAAAAGACAAAGGCGCCGAATTTATCGTTGAACTCCCACGTGTGGCGTGAGGATTTATGCTAGCGACGAAAACCGTATCAAAGGACAAAGACGCAATTCGCGAAACGGCGCGCATTCTCGTCGTGGATGACGAACGGTCCATCTGCGAACTGCTGGAAATTACTTTTCGCAAAGAAGGCCACCGCGTTGAAGTGGCGAACACGGTGGACGTTGCAAGACGCAAACTGGAATCACAGATCTTTGACATTGTGATTTCCGATATTCGCATGCCCGGAGCGAACGGATTGGATTTGCTCAAATTTGTGAAGGAAGTTTCCCCGCAGTGTTTCTTCTTGCTGATTACGGGCGTTCCTACGGTTGAGACCGCGATTGGGGCGATTAATGCAGGTGCCGACAGGTACGTAATTAAGGACCACGATCTCGTGGATCAACTTCGGCGGGCAGTCAGTGGAGTCTCTGAGAATCTGAAGTGGAGGAAAGAAGCCGGCTACCTTCGGCGCGAACTGCGAAGGCTCACAGGACTGGACAACATTCTCGGCCAGAGCCCAAAGATGCGCGCCATTTTCGAACTCATTCAGACCATCGCCCCTCAGTCCAGCCGCGTCTTGATTACGGGCGAAAGCGGCACGGGTAAAGAACTGGTGGCACGCGCCATCCACGAAAACAGCCAGCGCTCGCAGGCTCCGTTCATCACCATTAACTGCGGCGCTTTCCCGGAAACGCTTCTCGAATCCGAGCTGTTCGGCTATGTGAAGGGCGCGTTCACCGGAGCGAATGAAAACCGGCAAGGCCTATTTCAGGCCGCCCATGGCGGCACTTTGTTCATGGACGAAATCGGAAACATGAGCCTGACCATGCAGGTAAAGCTGTACCGCGTGCTGCAGGAAGGCAAAGTTCGGCCGGTCGGCAGCACCGAGGAAATTGACGTGGATGTGCGCGTCATCGCCGCAACCAACAAAGATTTTGAAAAGGAAATTGCAGATGGAAGGTTCCGGGAGGATTTGTACTATCGCTTAAGCGTAATTCCCATCCAGCTGCCGCCTTTACGCGAACGACGGGAGGATATTCCGCTACTGGCCCGCCACTTCGTCGAGCGTTTCCGCAAATCCATGGAGAAGCAGATTATGGGAATCTCGGCGGAAGCGCTGCGCAGACTGGAAGCGTACGATTGGCCGGGCAACGTCCGCGAACTAGAAAATACAATGGAGCGGGCAATTGCTTTGGAAGGCGGACCGGAAATTTCGCTAGGTTCTCTACCTGATCGAATTGCGGGTTACGCGGGACCCTCCTCGCTCGCATCCGGCAATGGGCATGCCGGCGCGTTTCCGGATGAGGGTGTGGATTTTGAGAAGGAAATCGCGGAAGCAGAGCGGAGATATATCGCTGGCGCTTTGGAAAAGGCGGAGGGCGTGCGTACGCGCGCTTCCGAGTTGCTGCACATCACCTATCGGTCGTTCCGCCACTACGCGAAGAAACATAATCTGTAATTCGAGAATAGTTCCGTCTGCCGCTTACCGGCGGACAAAGACCGTCGCTTGTGGATCGCTGAACACCTGCTTGAAGCGCGGATCACAACGCAACAAACCGGGCAGCGGCGACTTCGTCGGCCAGATGATCAAATTTGCTTTTGCCAGATCCGGATCCTTTTCCCAGCCAGGTAGGCCGCGAAGCGCGTCAGAATACGCCTTCACCCGCTCGTCGCCGTGCACGTTTGTGCGCCCATCCATCGAAACGGGAATCGACGGCGGCAATCGCCAAATCAAATAGCCGCCGCTGCTGAAGTCGTTATAGAGCGGCCCTTGCAGATGATGCGCTTCTACGTAGCGAACGGCAGCCTCGGGGTATCTTCCTGCCAAGCTCATCTCGATCCAACTCGTGTTGATGTCATAGCGCCGCCACGCCACGGCAAGAACTGCAAACACGCAAATCGCCAGCGCGAATTTATGTTTGGCCACGAGAACCCGTGAGGGTCTGTTGTTCTCGCCCTCCCCACGAAAACTCACTGCGACCAAAGCCACTGAGACTGCGGCCAGCAGCCACGAATCCTTTATGGAACGAAACCCAAGCAAAACGGAAAACGCGAACAGCAAAAGATAAATGGGCCGTAGATTGCGGCTCCAGCCAAGCGCTAGTGCCGCACCTAGGGCGAGAACGGGGAACGCGAAGTGAAATGGTTCCCGAAAACTGATCGCCAGCATCTCCGAAATGGACTGGTAGATGTTCTTCTGTCCCGCGTAGAGAAAAACGGTGGAGTAGATATGCCAGAAATAAGGCGTGCACAGCGTCGCCAAAACGCACGCCAGAAATATCCACACCGACTTGGTTGGAAGCGCGGCGGTGGCCGGCCTATGGCGCAGGACAAAATTAAGCAATGGTTCGAATGTGAAAATTGCCAGAATAACCAAACCGTGAACGAACTGGATATGAATGCTCGCCCAAAGCAAAAAGATCGGCGGCAGCCAATACAATTTCGAAAATTGTTTCTTGATCAAAGCAGAAAAGAGCAATTGCAATTCAAGAATTACAAAAAGAACCGTAAACATGCCCGGCCGCGGCGCGTAAAGGGAAGTCATAGAATATGCGGCGAGTGCAGTCGTCGCAACGCTGGGCCAAAAGCTGAGATCGAGCGCTTGCGCCATTCTGTAAATGCAAACCGGGATCACAACCCGAACCGCTACCTCCAAAAACGCAAACCCGATCAGCCCAAAAGAGCGGTAAATCATCGCGAATAAAATATCGAACAGCCAGCTGTAGTCGTACCAGGGCTTTCCCGCTCCATAACTCGAAAACGGATCCGTGAAGGGGACAGAATGATATGAAAGGATCCATTCGCCTGCTCGCAGGTGCCAGCCGAAGTCCGGGTCAGTCATATAAAAATTGCGGATATAAAGGACCGCAGGGAACGTGAAGAGCGCTACAAGCGCTATGAATTTGACCGAAGCATCGCTCTGAAGCCAGTTTCGCAGCCGAACCAAAACCTCAATCGCTGGTTCACTCGCCGCCTCAGTCCGCTCATTAGTTTGCCTCGTGAAATTTTTCATCTTGTGAGGTGCGCGGCAGGTCGGGAGCTGCTAAGCCCCCGGCCGCCGCGCCAAAGCGTAGGTTAGCCTGCACAGAAAGGGAGATAACGGGCCGCAACAACCAAGTTTCCAGAAGTGAACTGTTTGCAACTGAACGGTCACGCCAACGAGCCAAAGGATTCATTCCTCCAACGTTAATAAGTGGTCTATTTAGGGCACGCTTGACAAAAAACGTCGACGAAATTCGCCTGGCTAGGCCCGCAAACCCGATCTTTAGACGTGGTCTCCACCTGCGGTTTCGGTCCGAATACACTAACTTGTTTATTTTCTGTAGCATATAAATTACCCTTTCTTTGGAGCCAACCGTGCTCGCATTGTTAGGTGCGCTGGCATGAACACATTTTCCCAAGGTGACCTTTAAGGAGTTTTAAATGAAGAAGCAGAAGGGTTTCTCTCTTATCGAGTTGCTGATCGTCGTGGCGATCATTCTGATCATCGCGGCTATCGCAATTCCGAACTTGATTAAGTCGAAGATGGCGGCGAACGAGTCTTCGGCCGTGGGTTCTCTCCGTACGATTACGACGGCAAACATCGCGTATTCGACGGCGTGCCCCACGGTTGGTTTCGCTGCTTCGTTGGTGGAACTCCAGACTGGTGCGAACTGCGCCGCAGCGTCAAACGAAATCGACAACACGTTGTCGACCGGCAAGAAGAGCGGCTACAGCTTCACGTACACGGTTGTGGCAGGACCGCCAGCTACCCAGTTCACCACGGCTGCGGATCCTCAGACCACGTCCTCCGGCACGCGCCACTTTTTCGTGGACGAGTCGGGCGTGATTCGCTACAACTCTACAGCAGCTGCGACGAACGCCGACAACGCACTGCAATAAAGGTTCGAGCAGGTTCAGTATCCAAGGGGAGGCCCTCAGGTCTCCCCTTTCCTGTTTGCATTCCTGAGGCGCTTCTTATTCCCCGGTGCCGCTAAGAAGTAAACAGAATCGCCTCTAGAATCTTGCCCAAAACATTGGGAAAACGACAACCCTTGGGACCGAAGCTGCCAGAAACCGGCCACATTGGGGTGCTACCGACAAAAATTGTCAATAAATTAAAACATATTGCGTCGCCGTGCGGCCCCATCTGGTCTTTCGCGCGCGCTAAATCGAATTAGGTCCAACCTTCATCCATTTAAATCATTTACTTTCAATATGTTATGATTAACTTGAGCTTTGGCCACCTGCTTGCACCTTCCTTAACAGTGCTCTGGCACCACACTATCCTTAAGGAGATAGCATGAAGAAGCAGAAGGGTTTCTCTCTTATCGAGTTGCTGATCGTCGTGGCGATCATTTTGATCATCGCGGCTATCGCAATTCCGAACTTGATTAAGTCGAAGATGGCGGCGAACGAGTCTTCGGCCGTGGGTTCTCTCCGTACGATTACGACGGCAGAAATCGCGTATTCGACGGCGTGCCCCACGGTTGGTTTCGCTGCTTCGTTGGCGGAGCTCCAGACCGGTGCGAACTGCGCCGCAGCGTCAAACGAAATCGACAACACGTTGTCGACCGGCAAGAAGAGCGGCTACAGCTTCACGTACACGGTTGTGGCAGGACCGCCAGCTACTCAGTTCACGACTAAAGCGGATCCTCAGACCACGTCCTCCGGCACGCGCCACTTTTTCGTGGACGAGTCGGGTGTGATTCGCTACAACGCGACAGCAGCTGCGACGAACGCCGACAACGCACTGCAATAAAGTTCGAGCAGGTTCAACATCCAAAAGGGGAAGCCTTCGGGCTTCCCCTTTGTTTTTTGCCTTACCGGATTAGCATTGGCAAAATCTGTCAGCATGATTGCCCAAAATGGTTACACACAATGCCGTTCGCGACCACTTCGGAGTACGAATTTGAGCCGATTGTATGTTCTTTATTTCCTTATAATTGCGAGCGCGACCGGAGGATCCGTCCCAAAATTATTCGGCGGAATGGCTATGAACGTGTATATATCTAGCTGTAAGATTCCGTTTATTCGGAATCGGCGTAGAGGCCTAGTCTTTCTCTCTGCGGTTGAGCGGGAAATTTCTTCACCGCGTTTTTGCAGAGAAGATTTTGAGGACACGATGAACGGCGCAAGCCAAGCTATTAGGGGACGGAAGCGATCCGGTGTTCGCGGATTCTCCCTGATCGAATTACTGATTGTTGTTGCCGTAATCTTGATTATCGCTGCGATTGCCATTCCAAATTTGTTGCAGGCAAAAATGTCTGCAAACGAAGCTGCTGCGGCCGCTTCCATTCATGCGCTCAACACTGCGAATATTGCCTATTCTACAGCTAACCCGCTTATCGGCTTTGCGGCAACCCTTCCTGACTTAGGGCCGGCGCCAGGTGCTGGATATATTGACAGCTCGCTGGCGAGCGGCACAAAGAGCGGCTACGTTTTCACATACGTTCCGGATTCGAACGTCCCGAGCACTTCTTATACGCTCAACGTTGATCCCGTGACTCGCGGCGTCACCGGCAGGCGCAGCTTTTTCTCCACGGAAATGAACGTCACTCATTACAACGGAACCGGGCCCGCCACTGTCAACGATAACGTCATCGAGTAACCGCAGAAACATTCTTCTGGCGAATGTTAGACTGGAACTATGAAGTCAGCATTCGCCGTTTTCTTTTTTCTGGCCTCTTTGCCGCTACAAGCACTGGAAGATTCGCAAATCTACGTAAGGCAACTGGAATCGGCGTACAAGCGCGCACACACTCTGGAGGCAAAATTTCTTCAGGAATATAGCGAAGGCGGCCGCGTTACGCGCACCGAGGCGGGTATCGCCTATTTTCGACGCCCGGGCAAAATGCGTTGGGAATATTCAGCTCCGGAAAATAATCTGTTTGTCGTGGATGGAAGATTCGCTTGGTTTTACGTCCCCGCCGATCGCACGGTCTCGCGCGTGGCCGCTCGCGATAGCAGCGACTGGCGCACGCCCCTGGCGCTACTTGCAGGTGAAATGAAGGTCAGCCGCGTCTGCTCCAAGGTGAGCATGGCCCCGGAGCAGCCAATGGACACAACCGTCGTCAGAATTGATTGCAGTGTGCGTCGTGCCGAAAAAGAGAGCAAAGCAGGGAAGCCGCATGATACCGCCTATTTCGAAATCAAAAAGTCCAGTGGCGAGCTCCAGCGCGTCGTTGTTGTGGGCCCTGGCGGTGTGCGCATGGAAATGCAGTTTTCCAATTGGAAGTTTGACCCTCCCGCCGGCGATGAACTTTTTCAGTTTCGACCGCCCAAGGGCGTCGCCATAGTGGATGGTGAAGAACTGATGGCAGGGCCTGGCCAGGTTTTGCAATAATCCATCGAGAAGGGATTGCAACAGATTGATTACACGCCGGTTAAAAATTCCCGCCCTTGCTGCTGGCGAAACGTACAACTCTTCTGCACTACCCTGCAACTGTTTGAGTTGAGGTAAACTGAGGGATATGGGGGAATTTGTCTGCCGCGTTGCGGATGCCAACGGGCGTGTCTTTTCCCACGTCGAGGCAGCCGGCACAAGCACGGAAGCCCGCCAGAAGCTGGCGGATCGGGGTCTGTACGTCTATTCGGTCGAAGCCCGCAATAGCCTGATTAGCGGTCTGCTCAACCGCCAGAGCACCAAACAAGTCGGCGGCTCCGATTTCCTCATCCTCAATCAGCAGTTCAATACTCTGGTCAAAGCAGGCCTACCCATCTTGCGCGCACTTGATTTGCTCGCCGAACGCGCCAGCTCGCCGCGTTTGCGCCCGGTCGTGTCGCAGATTCGCGACCGGGTCCGTGAAGGAAAATCCTTGTCCGAAGCCGTAAGTGAGGCTGGTGTTTTTTCGAAGGTCTACTCAACGGCAATTCTTGCTGGCGAAAAGAGCGGCAATCTTTCCGGTGTCCTGGACTATTACATCGCATACCAGCGTGTCACCACGAGCGTCCGAAAGAAAATTCTGGCCACGATGGTCTATCCGACGTTGCTGATTTGCGTCGCGGCCATTGTCGTGACCTACCTGGTGACCGTGGTCGTCCCGAAATTCGCATTGCTTTATGCGGACATGAAAGTCCCCCTCCCAACGCCCACCAAAGTCCTCATCAGTCTCACCGTGGATTACCGCTACGTTGTGCTCAGCGTGATCTCCTCGCTGTTTCTCGTCGCCATTGGAATTTTTGCTTGGTCACGATCCGAAGAAGGCGGCGTCGCTGTGGATCGCATGAAATTCCGCTTGCCCTTCGTCGGCGAAACTATTTTGAAATTTCAAGTCGCGCAATTCACTCGCACGCTTTCGACCCTCTTGACCGGCGGCACTCCGCTTGTCGCTGGTTTGCAAACAGCCGGCGACGCCATTGAGAGCAGACTGCTTCGGGGCACGGTATCCCGTGCGACACAGAAAGTCCGCGAAGGCGATTCGCTGCACTCGGCCCTTTCTTCCATGGGCATCATGCCGGAGCTCGCCCTGGACATGATTGAAGTCGGCGAATCCAGCGGCGCGCTCGCCCCCATGCTCACCAGCGTCGCGGAATTTTACGAAGAAGAAGTAAACTTGCGGTTGGGTGCGATGGTCTCCCTCATCGAGCCTGCCATACTCATCTTCATGGGATTGTTCGTCGCTTTTATCTTGATCTCGCTCTATTTGCCTATTTTCTCGATTTCAGTTACCGGAACGACGGGCGCCGGTTAGAACGGAACTCATGGGAACGACACAACAGAACGCCACCGTCAACGGCGCGCCAGCTCTCAGCGCCGAAGAGCAACACGAGCGCGAACATTCGCGGAAGCTCGCCGAACGCTACCGGTTTCCGTTTGTTGACCTCCGTGAGCAGAGAATTGACCCGGAACTTTTCCGCGCTATTCAAGCCGACCTGATGTTCCGTTATAACTTCGTGCCCCTCGAAGTGCATAACAACGTGCTTTCCATCGCCGTTGCCGAACCGAGCCAGGTCGCTCTCACGGACGAACTACAACTTCTTCTCGGCAAAAAGCTTTCTATCAAGGTTGCTACCGCTCGCCAGATTGGCGATATCCTCAAGCGCACCGAACAATCCCAGCGCGTTCTCGAGCAGGCCACCGAAGCTTTCACCCTTCAAGTCAGCAAGACCGAGGAAGAGGCGGACGAAACACTTTCTGGCGATCGCGTCACACGAGACACGACAGCAAGCCCCGTCGTCAAGCTCGTCGAAACGGTAATCTTCACGGCGCTCGAACGTCGCGCAAGCGACATTCACATCGAAGCACGCGATGCCGAAGTGGCCGTCAAATATCGCATTGACGGCGTCCTGCAACACGCCATGCAGCCGATTTCAAAAGATTGGCACTCGTCCGTTATCTCGCGCATTAAGGTGCTCAGCGACCTCGACATTGCCGAGCGTCGCGTCCCCCAGGACGGCAGATTCCGGGTCAAATACAAGGGGCGCTTCATTGACCTTCGCGTTTCTATCATGCCCGCAAGCCACGGCGAAGATGCCGTCTTGCGCGTTCTTGATAAGGAAACGCTGTCGGAGAAATTTCACAGTTTGAGCCTGGATGTCGTCGGTTTCTCCGCGGAAGAAATGCGCCGGTTCCGCCGCTACATTCGCGAACCTTACGGAATGGTGCTCGTAACCGGACCCACGGGCTCCGGCAAGACCACAACCCTCTACGCCGCCGTTAATGAAATCAAGACTGACGAAGACAAAATCATCACCATCGAAGATCCCGTCGAATATCAGTTGCGCGGCATCACGCAAATTCCCGTAAACGAAAAGAAAGGCCTGACCTTCGCACGCGGCTTGCGCTCCATCTTGCGCCATGACCCAGACAAAATCATGGTCGGTGAAATCCGCGATCAGGAAACCGCTCAAATCGCCATTCAGTCCGCACTCACTGGCCACCTTGTTTTCACCACGGTTCACGCCAACAACGTCACAGACGTCATCGGCCGCTTCATCAACATGGGCGTCGAACCGTACAACTTCGTTTCCGCTTTGAACTGCATCCTGGCGCAGCGCCTCGTTCGGGTTATCTGCAACAATTGCAAACAGCAGAAGAGACTGACTCCCGAAGAAATGCGCGAAGCGGGCTTGAAGCCGGAAGAATGGGCCAACATTCCGCTGTCGGAAGGTGCTGGATGCCTCGAATGTTCCGGCACCGGATATCACGGCCGCACTGCGATTTGCGAACTCCTCGATTTGACCGACCGCATCCGTGAAATGATTATTGACCGCAGGCCTACATCCGAAATTAAACGCGCCGCGCGTGAAGAAGGCATGGTCACTCTGCGCGAGAGCGGCATGAACAAAGTCAAATTGGGATTGACCACTTTGCGGGAAATCAACAAGGTGACGTTCGTTGACTGAAACGGCTACATTTCGAAAGGGCATCTATCAGAATGAACTAGTGCGCAAGTTCGCCATGTGGCTGGATGCTTCTCCGCACCCGCCGCTCGCCGTCGAGATTTCCACGGACCGCGTCGCTGGTGCGCGCCTCTCGCGCACGGGCGGCCTCGATGGGTTTGCGGTTGAGGCGTTGCCGCCGGGGGCGATTGTTCCTTCTGCTGTGGAAACGAACATCATCAATGTGGCCACGGTCAAATCCGTTTTCGAGAGTGTTTGCAGTCGGTTGCGCGCCAAAGGCGAAGACATAGCCATCTTGTTGCCGGATCCTGTCATTCGCGTTTTTGTTCAGCATTTCAATGAATTCCCCCGTTCCGCTGCCGAAGCCATTCCCATGCTCCGCTGGAAATTGAAAAAGAGCGTGCCGTTCGAAGTCGACGAAACGCTCATTTCCTACATGCGTCAGGCGCCGCGAGAAGGTGGTGTAGACGTCGTGACCGCGCTTGGACGATTGAGAATTGTCCGCGAATATGAAGCTCTTGCCGAGCATCTCGGCCTGAATGCGGGTGTTGTATTGAGTTCTTCACTAGCGGCCGTCGCTCTGCTTGAGGATCACAGTCCAACGCTTCTGGCCCGCGTTTCGGGCACGGCGCTAACAACCGCGATTGTGCGTGACGGCGTCTTATGCGGTTATCGCTGCACCGAGCTCCCGGCACTGGGCACACTGCTCACGCCGCAAATGTTGTTGGAAGAGATCTATCCCGTCGCCGCCTATTATCAGGACACTTGGCAGGAAGGCATTCGGAGCGTGCGCGTCGCAGGTCTTGGGGCACGGCTTCCGGAATTTGTGCGCCCTCTTGAGCAGGAATTTCATTGCGAAGTGCGCTCGCTGCTGCACACCGCAATTTCCCAGGGACGGCTTTCGGAAGATGCAAGGCCTCTTGCGGACCGCGAACTCGAAGGCTTGGTCGGCTGGATGATGCATCGGAATTAAGGAAGAGCAGGGAACTGGAAGAATGAGAGTTCGTCTAAATCTTGCGACAAAACCGCTCCTCACGCACCGCCGATTCCTTGCCGGCTGTGCCGCCATCGCCGTCGTCGCGGGCGTCGTCTTTCTCGCCCTGGGCTGGCATGTGTACGCCGCATATCGAGCGGAATCTGCCATCAAGTCGAAGATGCAAGAGATTCGAACCGAGAGAGCGGATTTGGAAGCGAGGCGCGAAAAGCTTGATGAATTTTTCAAACGCCCGGAAAATGCCAAGCTCAGCGACCGCGCCGCGTACCTGAATTCAATTATTGATGAAAGCGGTTTTCTCTGGACGCAGATGTTCACTGACCTCGAACACGTAAAACCCTCTGGCGTGCGCCTCCTCAGCATCTCTCCCAAAATGGTGAAGGGAAACATGGAGGTCAAGCTGAAGGTGGGCGCAGTCTCCGACGAGGCAAAATTGAAATTCCTGCGCGCTCTCGAAGGTTCGAAAGTTTTCGCGAACGTGCTTCTTCTCTCCGACCAGGCGTCCACTCAGCCCGGCGGCGACCAGCAAGTCTTCGAGTTGTCAATTGTTTACACGAGGGCATGATGAGCCGCGACTTCACATTCAGGAAAAGGGCGATCATCGCCGGCGTAGCCCTGCTGATCGTCACGGACGTCACGCTCGCCGCCTATAGCTGGCATCTTTCGAATGCGCCCAACACTTCGCCCCAACAGGTCGAATTGGAAAAAAGAAAACTGAAAATCTTCCGCGCGGATGTCGAAGCCGCCGAAAAAAGTGCGGACGATTTTCCGAAAACTGTCAAAGACTGCGATAAATTCGAAACCAATCTTCCGCAAGCCGCTTCTGCATCCTCCACAATATCCGCGGAACTCGGCGACGTTTCGAAAAAAGCTGGCGTGCAATTGACCGACATCAGATTTAATGACCGGCAGATCGAAGGACGAAACATCACGCAGCGCGAAATGGACGCCAATATCACCGGCGAATACACCAGCGTAGTCAAATTTCTGAACGGCCTGCAAAAATCGTCAAACTACTACGTCGTGGATTCGCTGGATTTAGCAACGGAATCGTCGGCGCCGAACCTGATTCGCGTCAAAGTACACATGCGAACTTTCTTCAAGGCGGCGGCATGAGCCGGAAACAGCAAATCGCGCTTCTCGTTTTGTTGCTTCTTGTTGGAGGCGCCGTTTGGGGCTGGCAATACTGGCCTTCCACTGACAACGGAAAAGCGAATAGTTCCTTTCTGCAGGGCTACCAACCACTGAACTTTCCAAACCCCGATCTTCATTGGCAAGTCGTGGATCATCGCCGCAAATCCGAATACAAAGCTTCCGGCATAAATCCGTTTTCGAATGAAGGGCCGAAGCCGCCCGCTCCGCCGCCGCAGAAAGTGCCGCAGCCTGGAGATCCGAATTACGTTCCGCCGGCGCCGGTTGTTCCACCACCGCCCGAACTTCCTCCGAATATGAAATTTTTTGGCTACGGCACAGTACCGAATGGAACGCCGCGCCGCGCATTCTTGTCTTATCAAGATGATGTGTACATTGTCGGCGAGGGTGACACGCTGATGGGCCGCTACCGTATTTTGAAAATCAATAATGCGAGCTTGGAATTTGAGGAAGTTGGATCGGGGCGGCGGGGCCAGAAAATGCTCGAAGATCAGGGGCCGAACGCGTGAAAGTTGCGCGCAAATATCGCGACCGGCACGGTGAGCGCGGATACGCGCTCTTGATGGTTGCGTTCGCGGCGACGATTCTTCTGATTGCAGCCATGACTGCTGCACCGGGAATTTTGGCAAACCGGAAACGCGAAACAGAAAAAGAAATGATCTGGCGCGGAAATCAGTATGTGCGCGGGGTCATGATGTACTACCGCAAGAACGGAAAATTTCCGACGTCCCTCGACGATTTGTTGAAACCGAAAATTGGCAATGTCCGGTTCATGCGGCAGACGTACAAAGATCCGATGAACAAGGAAGACGGATCCTGGCGCCTGATCTACGTTGGCCCTTCGGGACAGTTGATCGGAAGCCTGAAACCGCGGCCGGCATTGACCCTCCCGGTGGGGATACCCGGGGCGACGGGAGTGGGGACTCCGGCAGCTAATTTGCCGGGTGCCGGGATCAACACGCAGGGACCACTTGGTGCGGCCGGAACTGCGGGCGCACAGCAGGGAACTGGTGCAACGGCGCAGACGACTGGGACGGGAGTTTCGACGGACACGGACGCCAACGGAAATGCTCCACTGCCGTCGGCGGAACCGACGACGATCATTGGCGGAAACATTATCGGAGTGGGAAGCAAGGCTCATGGGCGCTCGGTGATTCATTACGACAAGGCAACGGACTATCACTTGTTTGAATTCATCTGGGATCCCAGCAAGAACACACTTGGGGTCGGGCAGCAGGCCGCACCGGGTGCACCGATTCCAGGGACGAGCACGCCGGGGACGCCAGTGTCACCGTTTGGAAATCCGGCCGGCACGAATCCGCCACCGACGACGAATCCTCCGCTGAGCAATCCGCCACAGCAAAATCCGCCGCCGAATCAGTGACCGCGAAAATAGAAACTGGAAAATCGAAAAGACGTCATAGCGAGCCGATCGTGGAAGTGTGTCCGGAGGAAGAAGATTTGCGGGCGTTGTAAGTTCGCTGGATGCGGCGGACGTAAGTGACCGTTTCGCGGTAGGGCGGAACGGATTTGTAGAGTTCGACGCGCTGCGGGCCGGCGTTGTACGCGGCAAGAGCGAGCGCGAGGTCGTTGTTGTAGCGATCGAGAAGTTCGCGGAGATATTTTGTGCCGGCTTCGATATTTTCTTGCGGATCGAAAATGTTTTTTACGCCAAGGCGATTTGCGGTTTCGGGAAGAAGCTGCATGAGGCCGCGCGCGTTTTTCCTGGAGATTGCCTTCGGATTGAATTTCGATTCGGCGAGGATGACGCTGATAACAAGGTCAGCGTCCACGCCGTGACGCTCGGCGGCGGCCTGGATGAATTTTGCGTACGGAATGTCAGAGAGCGTGGGGCGCAGCGTTGAGCGAAAAAGTTCTTCCGGCTCGATTGCGACGACTTCGCTGGCGGGGATTTCCGCGGAGCCGCCAAACATGGTGAGTTTGTAGGTGTCGCCGACGAGTTGATAGCCGGTGACTACGAGACGCTGGCCGCTTTTGAGGACGACGTATTCGGCGCGGGCGGATTGGGCACAAAAGAAAACGGATGCACCGAGAAGAGCGAGGCGGGTTAGGCGCATGAGGAGGCCTCGCTAAAGGCGAAACGCTGGATGGCGACGGCAACGCCACTTTCGTCATTGGAAAGGGTTTCGTGCCAGCCGTGGGTTTTGAGTTCGGGAACACCGTTGGCCATGACGACGGGGATTCCGGCGACCTGGAGCATTTCCAAATCATTGTGATTGTCGCCGACGGCGAGAATTTCGTCGCGGTGGAGTCCCTGGCGGGCAGCCCATTCGGCGAGGGAGCGGCCCTTGGTGCAGTCGGCGGGGAGAACGTCAATCATGGCGAAGTCGCGGGGCTCGTAAAGCGTGACGGCGACGCGATAGCCTGCGGCGAAGTCGGCAGCGCGGAGAATGGATTCTATGGCGCGCATTTCCAGGACTGTGCCGGAAAACATGACCTGAATGGGATCTTCAGTGAGGGAATTTTCGAGCGGGGAGACGATGCCGATGTGGTCGAGATTGCGTTTGTAGTAGGCGAAGCGGATGGAGTCATCCTCGCGGAGCGATTCGAGCATGATCTGGTTTTCGCGCGGGCGGTCGAAGATGACGGCGGCCCCGTCGCGCCACAACTTGGTGGCTGCAAGGATGCGGCGGGCGACGTTTTGGTCGAGTAGGTGGCGGAGATGGGTTTCGCCGTCGGCGGAGCGGATGAGGGCGCCATTGTTGACGATCATGGTGAGTGCGCAGGAGAGCTGAGCGGCGACAGGCATGGCGAAGTCGTAGCGGCGGCCGGTGACGAGGGCGACTTCGATGCCGCGGCGGGTGGCTTCGGCGACGGCGGCGCGGTTGGCTTCGGAGAGCTGCCAGCGGCTGTCGAGGAGGGTGCCGTCGATGTCCAGAGCGATGAGGCGGACAGGCATAGTAAATATTGTATCGCGAACGGGTTGCGCATTGCGCCTGTACGATGGGGCTGGAATGACGGGAGAGGCAAGGTACCCCCACTCCGGGGCGCCTTGTATCGCTATCAAACAAAAGAAGATAGAGAAATAGGGTTTTGCACGGGTACCAAAACAGCGGTTACAGCTTGGGCGACGAGCCTAGAAGGGCACCGCCCGAGCGAATGTCCGATGCTCACTTCTGATCAGGTTTTTCACTGGCTGGCATTGAGCGGTACAGATTCTCCAGTTTTACCAACTGCTCCCGGAGCTGATCCGCGTTTTTCGCATGTGGGGCCAACTCCAAGTAAGTTCTAATCTCCGAGATGGCAAGGGCGTACTTGTTTTTTCGAGCAAAGATTTCAGCCAGTAAGAGATGCAAGCTTGGAAAACGCGGGCGCACGTCAAGGTGTTCCGCCATAAGGCCGCTTTTTTCAGCGTCTTCGATCTTGTTGAGGTTGTAATTTGCCACCGCGTTATAGAAATAGATCTCGGCGTAATCCAATGGATCGAGGTCCAGAATGTAACCGGTGGCATTGGCGTATCTCAACGGATCGAGTTCCAAAATGTGTCGAGTAAGGCTAAGGACCTCGCTCCAATTTCCTGAGTCGTAGGCCATGGACGCAAGCGAGAAATAGGGCGGAACAAACTTGCTGTCAATCGTGGTGGCTTGCGCATACGCTTTGCGAGCCGCTTCCTTGTCGTTTTCTTTCCGCAAAACGTTACCCAACTGAAACCAAGCTCTTGTGAAACTGGGGTAGATCCCCACTGCCGCTTCAAAGTATTTGCGCGCATCGGCAAGTTTGCCGTTCCACTCGGCTTCGAGGCCTTTCTCGTAAGCTCTTCTGGCATCTTTCGGAGCTTTGTATGGCGTAGCGCTCACCATCATGCCCTGAATCTTTTTGCTTCTCTGCACGACGATGACGCCCACATCAACATTACCGAGGGTGGTATCGAGGCTTACCAGGCTGATGACTTTGGAATGAAAGCCAGAGGCCGAGGCCCGTAGCTCACAATTCTTCAGCTCGCGTAGTGGAATGCCCATATCTGAATCTTTGTTAGGCTGGCCATATCGCGAAATCGGGCCGCCGCTAGCGTCAAGAAAGGCATCGGTCCTCGATCCCAGTTGCATGCTGAAATCGCCGCGGCCAGATGCATACACTTGCTGGCGTACGTTGGCGTTGCAAACCCGTTCAACCAGCAGGTCGTTTGGAACAGGTGTGTTGTCGTTGGTTGCAACGCGTCCCGAGAGAAACATCACTAGATTTTCTCTCGGTTGACTTGGCTCCACGCCCCGGGGAAGGGGAGTCGTAGGATCGCTTGGAGGGTTGGAACGCGGAGGCGCGGGCGGAGGTTGCGGAGCCGGGGGCTTCTGCGCCGTCGAGACTGGCACGAGAAGTGCGATTGCGAGCGCCAGCTTGACGACAATGCGCATGCAGAGGCTCATCTATCAATTCCTAGGGGAAGCGCCAGTGATGCAAAATCCTAGGGCCCAAGTCAGTTCAAGTCAAGGTTAGCATGTCGAATATATGTTCCTGAATCGGTACTCGGAGGAAGTGAATTACTCCCATTGGCACATCATTGCGCCGGATCTGCGCGGAAAAGATCCGGACGGATTCCGCGTGCGCGCGTAAGTGAGTCGATTCCTCGAATATCGCACCACAATTTGATTCTTCCGTTCTTCGAAGCCGCGAAAGAGCTATGCGGCGCCGTGCTAGACTCGCCGAGATGAAGACGACGCGGATTTATTACGACGATGCGTTTGTGCGGGAGTTTGATGCGGAAGTGTTGTCATGTGCGGAACAAGAGAGAAACGGGGCGAAACGCTGGCGCGTGGTATTGGATAGGACGGCGCTGTATCTGGCGTCGGGCGGGCAGCCGGACGATCGAGGGCGGATTGGCGAAGCGGAGATCTTAGAGATTGTGGATGAGGGCGAAGAGATTGGGCATTTTGTGGACCGGCCGGTGAAATTCGGACCGGTGAAGGCGAAAGTGGATTGGAAGCGGCGGTTCGATCACATGCAGCAGCATACGGGGCAGCATTTGCTGTCGGCCGTGCTGCAGACGAAATTTGGATTGGAGACGATGTCGTTCCATTTGGGAGAGGAGCTTTGCACGATTGATTTGAGGGGCGCGGAGCCGAGCGAGGAGACGCTGGTAGCGGCGGAACGCGTGGCGAATGAAATCATTTTTGAGGACCGGCCAGTGCGGGTGCGGTATGCAACTCGCGAGGAGTTGCGGAGTTTAGATGTGCGGAAGGAAGTGGACCGCGAAGGGATTTTGCGGGTGATTGAAATTGAGGGCGCGGATTTGCAGCCGTGCGGCGGAACGCACGTGGCGCGAACGGGACAAATTGGCATGGTGCAACTGCAGCGCTGCACAAAGATTCGACAGGATTGGCGGCTGGAGTTTCTGTGTGGTGAGCGAGTGGCCAGGGCGGCGCGCGCGGATTACGAGACGCGACGAGGAATTGCAGAGAAGCTGAAGTGTTCGATGCAGGAAGTGAACGGGGCGCTGGAGAAGGTACTGGCGGAACGGGATACGAATTATAAGAGCGCACAGGCGAGAGGGGAGCGACTAGCGGAGCTTGAAGCGGAGAAGATTGTGCGGGAGACGCCGGTGAACGCAAGTGGAGTGCGCGTGGTGGCCCGGGTGACGGAGGGAATGGAAGCAAGTTTGGCGACGATGCTGGCTCCGGCGATTGCGGCGCAGGAAAAGACCGTGGCGTTGATTGTGCATAAAGAGAGCGGACATATCTTTTTTTGGCAACACCCCGCGGTGGGCAAGGACATGAACGCGCTAATGAAGAAGGTGCTTGGAGCAGTGGGAGGAAAGGGCGGCGGGACGAAGGACTTTGCGCGCGGTGCTTTGAAGGAGCCGCAGCAGGCGGCGCGGGCGATTGAATTGGCGCGCGTGGAATTGGATTTATAGAACGCGGGTGAGGGAAAACAGGTTAAGCGGGAGAATTTGGTGGACGAGAAGGGGTTCGAACCCTCGGCCTCATCGTTGCGAACGATGCGCTCTCCCAGCTGAGCTACTCGCCCACGAGCAGCAAAGATAATTTTAGCAAAGCAGAGGAATGTTTCCAACCGCGGTTACGAGCCTCCGATTTCAAATTAACAATCAAGGTTGGTCGATGGAGCCGCCACCGCGCTGGGCCACGATTTTGCGCGCGTTTTGATAAAGAGCGCGGGCCTGCGGAACGGATTCGATGGCTTTTTGAACTTGCGGGTCGGCTTCGACGAGAACTTTGAAGCCGTCCTGCATACCGAACGTGGACATGAAGACTTCTTGCTTGATTTTGCGTTTCACCCAGTCGAGATTTTCGGCGAGGTCTGCTTCCGCATAGCGCACGTTGTGCTTCGAGAGGTAGTTGCGGAGCTCGTGCATGACGTTGTCATCGGCGTTGAAATCGTGGGTGATGGTGGGGCGTTCGCCGAGATAGGCACGGGCGAATCCGCCGACGCCGGCTTCCGCGGGATAGAAGACGTCAAAGCGGAAGAGATCCTTCTGGAACTTGGTCAGCTTGGGTTCGGAGATGACGATGTCCGGAGTGATGCCGCCGCCGCCGGTGACCTGGCGACCGCTATCGGTGAGCTTGATCTCCGTCGGATGATCGGGAACTTTGCGTTCGTAGTGATACTCGTAGAGAGAGATGGATTTGTAGTCGCGCTGAATCAGGCGGCCGCTGGGGGTGTAATAGCGAGCGGTGGTAAGCGCGAGGCCCGTGTTTTCGCTGAGCGGCTGAACCGTTTGCACGAGGCCCTTGCCGAAGGTGGTTTCCCCGACGATGAGGCCGCGGTCGTGATCTTGCACGGCGCCAGAGACAATTTCCGTTGCCGAGGCAGAGTTGTTGTTCACGAGGATGACGAGCGGAACCGTAACGCCCTGGTTGCCGCGAAGGGCGAAGTAGCGGTGCTCCTGGGAGGAGCGGCCGTGATGAGAGACGATCAGCTGATTCTTTTCGAGGAACATGTCGCCGACGGCGACGGCTTCATTGAGAAGGCCGCCTGGATTGCCGCGCATATCGAGAACGAGGCCGTCCAGAGAAGAAACATTCAGGTCTTTGAGAGCATCGGCAATTTCGCGGTCGGTCGTTTCGTTGAAGGAAGAAAGGCGAATGTAGCCGATGCCGGGCTTGATAAGGAACGCGATGTCCACAGAGTGACGGGGGATCTCGCCGCGAGTCACGGTGAAAGTCAGCGGTTCAGGATAACCTTCGCGCGAGACCACAATCTTGACGACGGTACCCTTTTGTCCCTTGAGCATGTCTGCGACTTCGCTGGTGGTGAGCCCGTCGGTGGCTTTGTCGTCCACGCGAATAATAACGTCGCCCGGGCGGAGGCCAGCGTTGTAAGCGGGAGCACCGACGTAAGGCGCCATAACAACCGTGTGATTCTCACGCGGGGCGACGATCATGCCGACGCCGTAGTAGCGGCCGCGCTGGTCTTCGCGGAGAAGAGCGAACTGGCGGGCGTCAAAGAAATTCGAGTGCGGGTCGAGGACGCGGAGCATGCCGGGGATGGCGCCCTGGTAAACCTCCTTGTCCACGTCGACGGCCTCGGCGTAGTTGGACTGGACGACGTCGAGGACACGAGTGAACTGCTTGACGGCAGTCTGGTAATCGTCGGCGGAGGAGGATGTGGCGCGGACGGAGGGACCGTAAACGCCGCCGAGAACTGCAGAAACTAGAAGTACCAAAACGATTAAAATCAGCCCACGACGCTCAGATTTCATTCTGACCTCACGCTAACCAGGCTATTTTCTATTGTAACACGCCATTGGAATGGCGGGCCGCCGGAAAGTCCGGTTTGACACCTATGTACACCCTTTCTATGATGCCAAAGGAATCGAAAAGGGTCGTTCGAAACCATGTTTAGCGTTCCCCACATGATTGTGTTGTTTATCGTGGTGCTGGTGGTGTTTGGCCCCCACAAGCTGCCGGAGTTGGCCCGCGGGCTGGGCAAGCTGATGGCGGAGTTCCGGAAGGCGTCCACGGACTTCAAGCTGGCGTTCGAAGAAGAGATGCGGAACGTGGAGCGGCAGGCGCGTGAGGCGGAGCGGAAGAAGGAGATGGAAGCTGCGGCTGCGTCTGCGGAAAAGGCGGAAGCGGCTGCCGCTATCGCAGGGGCTGAGTCAGAACAGGCTGCGGCGCAGAATGCCGAGGCGATTGAGCCGGTGGTGGCGCCGGTGAGTGAGGCTGTGGCGCGAGGCGAAGAGGAATTGAAGTCCACGGAAGAGTTGGACGTGACGACGGCCGAAAGTGCTCTTGAGCAAGAGCGGGACGAAAAAACAGCAGCCGATGGTGTACGCGGCGAAGGACATCCTGCCTGACCACTTTGCCGGAAAACATGGATACGGAAAACACAGCAAAAACCAGGGAAGAAGAGACGGGCGGTCAGATGACGTTCTTCGAGCATCTGATTGAACTGCGAAAGCGAATTATCAATTCGCTGATTGCGATTGCGGCGGGAGCAATGGCGGGATGGTTTGTTGCGCCGAAATTTGTGATGGTGATCGCAAAGCCGATTCAAGCGGTGCTGTCCGCGCATGGGTACAACGCGCAGCTTTATTACACGGGGCCGACGGATTACCTCGGCCTGCTGATCAAGTTGAGTATTTATATTGGACTGGTGCTGGCGTCGCCGGTGGTGCTGTATCAGGTGTGGATGTTCGTGGCGCCGGCGCTTTACAAGCATGAACGGAGCGCGGTGACGGGATTCGTGTTTTCGACGGTGCTTCTGTTCGTCGGCGGAATTGCGTTTGGATATTTTCTGGCGCTGCCCCACATTTTGAGCTTCTTGGTGGGATTTCAGGGGCCGGTTGTAGCGCCGCTGATTCGAATCAACGATTATTTCGACTTGGTCCTGCTAGTGCTCGTGGCGCTGGGGCTGGTGTTTGAATTGCCGGTGCTGATTTTTCTGCTGTGCTATTTCGGAATTGTGACGCCGAAGTTCCTGGTACAGAACACGAAGTACGCGATTTTGGCGATCACCGTCGTTGCAGCGATTGTGACGCCGACGCCGGATGCGCTAACGATGATTCTGGTGATGGCGGTGATGCTGGCGCTGTATTTTCTGGGAGTGGGAGTTTCGTGGCTTGCGTTGCGCAAACGGTCCAGGCAGGTAGCGACAGCCGCAAGTAGAGCTTAGATGAAGAGGGTTGGGGAGCGTCGGATGCGGGTTACGGCTTTCGCAGCGGCTGTGTTGTTCGTGATTTCAGGATGCAAAAGCGATACCGCGAAAGAAAAGAAACCGGACGCTGGTTCGCCGCCGTTTATGAGCACGATTGCGGCGACCCCGCCACAAATCGCTGCGGACGCGCTACCGCCAGAGAAGACCGGCGGGTTTGAGGGGAAGGCAGCATTCGATCACGTGGCGAAGATGGTGTCATTCGGGCCGCGGCCGACGGGCTCGCAAGCGATCGCGCAAACGCAGGAGTACATTTTGTCTCAGCTGCAGAGTTATGGGTGCACGGTAGAGACGGACGCGTTTACCGCGACGACTCCGGTGGGCCCAGTGGCGATGAAAAACATTCTGGTGAAGATCCCGGGCGAACGGCAGGGTGTGATCTTGCTGGGTACGCACTACGACACGTTGAAAATGGACAATTTTGTGGGAGCGGATGACGCAGGATCATCAACGGGATTGATGCTGGAGCTGGCGAGGCTGCTTTGCCCGAAGCACGGACGATACGCCGTGTGGATTGCGTTTTTTGATGGCGAGGAAGCGGTGCAACAGTGGAGCGATACGGACAGCCGCTACGGTAGCAAGCAGATGGCAGCGAAACTGGCCATTTCGGGAGACTTGAAAAAGGTCCGAGCATTTTTGCTGGCGGACATTGTCGGTGGAAAAAATGCGCGGATTCCGCGCGAGGCGGATTCGACGAAGGAACTGAGCCAATTGGTGTACCAGACGGCGAAGCGGCTGGGTTATGGAACTTTATTCGTGGATGAGGATAAGGGTGCCGCGGACGATCACGATTCGTTTTTGAGCCGAAATGTGCCCTCCGTGGATGTGATCGGGGATTTTATCAACAACGGATACTGGCACACGCCACAGGACAACATGGAACAAATCAGCGCCAAGACGCTGGGTGAAGTAGGTCACGTATTCTTGGAGACGATTAGGACGCTGCAAGCGAAGTAAGAAATATCCACTACACTCACACTACTCACTATTCACTACTTCTCAAACCCCACTTCGTCGCCCTTACGCACCAGGGAGTGCTTTTGGAAGTTGTCGTCATCGCGATAAGGAAAATCTGAGCGATAGTGGCTGCCGCGGCTTTCTTCGCGGGCGATGGCGCTGCGCGTGATGAGTTTGGCGAGAGTGTGGAGATTTTTTAGCTCATTGTCCTCTCGATGCGAAGCGGTCGCGGGAATTTGCAGCGATTCGAGCTGCGTGAGATTTGCTTTCAGTTCTTTTCCATTGCGCAAAATCCCCACGTAATGCCACATGAGGTCGCGGATTTGCGCGCGCAGCGGCGATTCAGCGTGCGCGTTGTTGGGATGTTTTTCGTTGTTAGCGTCATCAGGCTGCGGAGCGCGTTTGCCGGGGAATAGTGCCGTGTTGCGTTTTTTCACTGGCGCGTCCTGAAGCATGGCCTGGCCGCTGCGCGCGCCAAAGACAAGGCCTTCGAGCAGGGAATTGCTGGCGAGGCGATTGGCCCCGTGAACGCCGGTGTCCGCGGTTTCCCCCGCCGCGTAGAGGCCGGGGAGGGAAGTGCGTCCCCAAAGATCGGTTTTCACGCCTCCCATCATGTAGTGCGCGGCGGGGCAGACGGGCGCGAGGTCCGCGGCAAGGTCGAGACCGTAGTTCAGACAAGTCGCGTAAATCCGCGGGAAGCGCTTTTCGAGGAATTCCTTCGACTTCGCGGTCATGTCCAAGTAGACGTGATGGCTGTTCGTGCGGTGCATTTCGCTGACGATTGCGCGGGCGACGATGTCGCGCGGCGCGAGCTCCTGCGCTTCGTTGTAGCGCTTCATGAAGCGTTCGAGATTGATGTTGCGCAGAATGCCGCCTTCGCCGCGGAGGGCTTCGGAGAGAAGAAACCGCGGCGCACCTTTGACGGCAAGGGCTGTGGGATGGAATTGAACGAACTCCATATCCGAAAGAACGGCCCCGGCTTCGTAGGCGATGGCCATGCCGTCGCCGGTGGCGACGTCCGGATTGGTGGTCTCTTTGTAAATTTGGCCGAGGCCGCCGGTGGCAAGAAGGACGGCGTTCGCATGGACTTCGTGGAGCGAGCCGTCGGTTTCGTCAATGAAGCGAACTCCGACGGCCTTGTTGCCGTCGAGGATGAGTTCTGTGGTGAAAGCGTGCGCGCGCAGGTGAAGATGGGGAATGGAATTGGCGCGGGCGAGAAGGGCGCGGCTGATTTCGCGGCCCGTGGAGTCGCCGTGGGAGTGGAGAATGCGGGAGCGGCTGTGCGCGGCTTCGCGGGTGAAGGCCAGCTTGGTGCCCGCACGATCGAATTCTGTGCCCCATTCGATGAGCTGCGTGATGTACTTGGGGCCTTCCTCGACGAGGAGTGCGACGGATTCGGGCCGGCAAAGGCCGTCGCCGGCGTTGATAGTGTCCTGCTCGTGCAGGCCGATCTCGTCTTCGTCGCTGAGGGCTACGGCGATGCCGCCTTGTGCCCAGGCCGTGGCGGAATCGCTTAGGAAGGATTTGGCGAGGACGAGGACGCTGCCGGCTTCGCTTAGCTCGATGGCAGCGCGGAGACCTGCGACACCGGAACCGACCACGGCGTAATCAGCGCGACATGTTTTTTCGGAACGTGTCATTGAGAGTGGGCTTTAGCTTGTAGGGCGGATGCGACCGCTCAAGGATGGTATCACGAAGGAATTGGTTGTTTTGAATGGGGAGCAAGGCGCGGCTACTGTGTTAGATGGTATCGCCTTCGGCTCGATGAACGGACCTGTCTCGCGGCTATCTTGGATTACTTGCGCAGCGGTTGTGGCTCGGGAAATTTGGCGTAGCGAACGATTTGGAATCCCGTGGGCAGAATTTTGGCAATGCTTTGCAAACCCTGCTTACCATTGAGCGTTAGCAGTGTTTTCTGTTTGACGCAAGACGAGGCACCTTCATTGTAATGGGTGTCCGCGAGTGGCTTGACCAAGACAATGGCGTCTCCGTCGGCTGTAAATCCGAGGACTGAGTTTTCCGAGCCACAGTCTTTACCAAATCTAGCCTCCAGAATCTTTGACAGATCCGGCGCAGTGACGTCACCGGAGGCGAGATTGAATTCCAGTACGTCGGTGAAGTCTCCCTCCGATTCGTAGGGCCACGAAGTTCGCTCGAAGAGGACATGCATCCCGTCGGGAGACCAATCCACTAGTTTCAAGCTGTTACCGTCAGAAAAATCTGGAGTCTGTGAGTAGACGAGTTTGAAGGGCGCATCGCCAGCCCCGGCAAGAAATAGGCGCGAAGTGTTCTGACAAAGGGGCCCCACATACGTGGCGGCATCCTTCGGCTGAAATGCAGTCGCCTCTACCTCCACATAGATTCGGTGGCTACCGTCCGGAGATGCAAGCACGGGACTCTTGACTAGACGAGAGTTCGTTGTCACCTGCTCTTTATTCCAGCAGCTGACGTACTTTGTATTCTTGGATGTCGTGATTGAGGGTTTCAGTCGCGTCGCACCTGCAACATCCTGAGTTCTCATCACTGCTTCCTGATGTCCATTAAATCCGCCGAGAAGAATCGTCAGGAAGATCGGTACGCAGTTGCGGGGAAACTCCACGGGTCTTCTCCTAAGTATAATGAATGAGCGCCGCTAAGCGAGATTATCACGGGTTCTTTTTGCGCTACATGTCCCATCGGCCAGTTTGGTCGCCGTGGTAGACCTTAGATTGGAGGGTCGACTAGGTGTGTTCAGTGAACGGTCCGCTTCAGAACCGAACTCTAGAGTACGTGTGCTAAAGTCGGAAGAACCCACATGAGAGTGCGGCGAATCAGGGTGAAGGCGTCCGCGGGGACGTACGAGGTTGTGTGCGCGGCGGGCTCGTTGGCGCGTTTGGATGAAGAGATGGCGCGGTTAGGAAAATTCACAAGCGTGCAGGTAGTGTCGTCGCCGAAGGTTTGGCGCGCGGTCGGGAAGACGGTTTTGCGCGGACTGCGGCGGCACAAGCCGACTGAAGTGCATTTGTTTGACGATCGCGAAGCGAAGAAAGAGCTGCGAAGCGTCGAGCACATCACGCGGATGCTGGCGCGCGCGAAGGCGGATCGCCGGTCGTTGATTCTGGCTGTAGGCGGGGGCGTGGTGGGAGACGTGGTGGGCTACGCGGCGGCGAGTTATTTGCGAGGCGTCGGGCTGGTGCAGATTCCGACGACGCTGGTAGCGCAGACGGACAGTTCGGTCGGCGGAAAGACCGGTGTGAATTTGCCGGAAGGGAAGAATCTGGTCGGCGCGTTTTATCCTGCACGGCTCGTAGTCGTGGATCCGCTGGCACTGAAGACGCTGAGCAAGCGCGAATTCCGCGGTGGCCTGGCGGAAGTGATCAAGTACGGAATTATTGCGGATGCGGAGTTGTTCGAGTATCTGGAAGAGAATTTCGAGAAGGCGCTGCGGCGTGATGAGAAGGTGCTGGAGCATTTGATTACGCGCTCGATTGAGATTAAGGCGCGTGTAGTAAGCAAGGACGAGCGCGAAAGCGGCTTGCGCGAGATTTTGAATTATGGCCACACCTTTGGCCATGCGCTGGAAAGCGAAACGCGCTACAGGAAGTATCAGCACGGAGAAGCAGTGGCATGGGGAATGAAGTGTGCGGCACTGCTTGGCCACAAGATTGGGCTGACGCGAGCGGGCGACGTTTCGCGAATTTTGGCGTTGATTGAACGCCTGGGACCGCTGCCGGCGTGGCCGAAGGTTTCGGATGAGAGTTTGATTGCGGCGATGCGGGCGGATAAGAAGACGCGCGGGAACAAGTTGCGGTTTGTGCTGTCGAAAAAGATTGGCAAGGCGGCGACGTACGAAGATGTGCCGCTAGCGGCGGTGAGGCATGCCCTGCATTTTGCGCCGCGTCTGAAATGCTTTGGCGGAGATTGCGAGTGACCGACGTTCTTACGAGCGATAAAGCAGCTCCAAGTAAAGGTAGCCCTAGTAAGGGCACCCGGCCCGAGGGCGCGACGACTGAAGCGGATGCCTCGCGCAAAGTGCGCGAAATGTTCACGCAGATCGCGCCGCGCTACGACCTTCTGAATCATCTGCTCTCCCTGCAGTTGGATCGCTTGTGGCGCGCCCGAACGGCGAAAAAGCTGCGCGCAATTTTGAACCGTCCCGATGCAGTGGTGCTGGATTTGTGCTGCGGTACGGGCGATTTGGCGTTTGCGATGGAGCGAAAGGGAAAGGCGCGGATTATCGGGGCGGATTTTGCGCATACCATGCTAGTGCGCGCGAATGAGAAGTCCGCGGCGGAAACAGGCGGGCAAGTAAAATTTCTGGAGTCGGACGCACTGCGGTTGCCGTTTGCGGATGAGTCGTTTGACTTGGTGACGGCCGCCTTCGGGTTTCGCAATTTGGCGAATTATGAAGCGGGGCTGCGCGAAATGCAGCGCGTGTTGAAGCCCGGTGGAACGCTTGGAATATTGGAGTTTACGGAGCCTCCGGCGGGGCTGTTTGGGGATTTTTACCGTTGGTACTTCCGAAGGATTTTGCCGAGAGTGGGCGGAGCGATTTCGGGCGACGCCGCGGCGTACAAATATTTGCCGTCGTCGGTTGCGAGATTCTTCCGGCCGGAGGAGCTGTGTGAGCTGATGCGCGGCGTTGGACTGAATAACGTGGAAGCGGCGGTGTGGACGGGCGGGACGGTAGCCCTGCACACGGGCGTGAAGATTTAAGAGAAAAAGCAGATCCCTCGGACAGAAACCGTCCTCGGGATGACACGATCGTTTGGTTTGTAGCGGGGCGTGGCCCTGGCGGCACGGAGAGATTGTGCAGAACGGCTCGATCGCAAAAGCGGAAGCTGGGCTTCCGCACTCCAAAATTAGTTTTCGAGACCGGCGGATTTAAGTTTTGCGGTGAGCGTTTTTGACGAGATGCCAAGTTTCTCGGCAGCGCGAGTCTTGTTCCAGCGACAATCCCGCATGGTGTTTTCGAGCAGAACGCGCTCCGTGGATTGGACGGCGCGGGTGATGACTTCTTCCAGAGTTCCTTCCCAAGAAAACTCCTGAGGCAGCATCCCGGCGGGGACGGCTTGCGGTTCAGGCGGCTTGGAGAGTAACAGGAGAAACTGAGAAGTAATTGTTGGGCCGTCCGAAAGAATGACGGCGCGCTCGATCGCGTTTTGAAGTTCGCGGACGTTGCCGGGCCAGTGGTATTCGAGGATGCGGTGCCGTGCGTCGTCAGAAAGCTGGACGCCGGGCTTGGCGAACTCGCGCGAGAATTTTTCGAGAAAGTGCTCGGCGAGAAGCAGAACGTCGTTGCCGCGCTCGCGGAGCGGCGGAATCGTGAGCGGCACAGCCGAGATGCGGAAATACAGATCCTCGCGAAACGATTTTTCTGCAACGGCCTTTTGCAGGTCACGGTTGGTGGCGACAACGATGCGGACGTCTACGTCAATAGATTGCGTTCCGCCGACGCGTTCGAAACGGCGTTCTTCGAGAACGCGCAGGAGTTTTGCTTGGATGGCGAGAGGAAGTTCGCCGATTTCGTCCAGAAAAAGCGTGCCGCGATGGGCGAGATCCATTTTGCCGGCCTTGCGAGCACCGGCTCCAGTGAAAGCGCCTCGCTCGTGGCCGAAAAGTTCGTTTTCAACAAGACCTTCGGGAATGGCGGCGCAGTTCAGCGCGACGAAGGGCTGTTCGCGGCGCGGAGAAAGATGATGGACGGCGCGGGCGAAGAGCTCCTTGCCAGTGCCGCTTTCACCCAAAAGAAGAACAGTGGAATCGGTTTGCGCAACGCGCTGAAGCTGCTGGCTGAGTTCGCGGATGGAAGCATGTTCACCGACAATGCGGGGAAAGCCGTAGCGGGCGGCAAATTCTTCGCGAAGAAGAAGATTTTCGCGAAGAAGCTCCTGCTGGCGCGCGGCACGCTGAACGAGGACTTTCAGGTGATCGAGGTCAACGGGCTTTTGAAGGAAGTCGAATGCACCTTCCTTCATGGCAGAGACGGCCTCTTCGACGGAGCCGAAAGCGGTGAGCAAAATAACTGGAATGGTTGCGTCGGCTTGTTTGGTTTCGCGGAGAACATCGAGGCCCGAGGCTCCGGGCATCTTCAAATCGGTGAGAACGAGCTGATAGCGGCGACCACGAAGTTTTTGAATGGCGGCGGAGCCATCGGGAGCTTCGTCAACGGTGTAGCCGTTGCGCTCGAGTGCTTTGCGCAACATGGCGCGCAACTCGTTCTTATCTTCAACAAGGAGGAGAGGTTCCATCTCCATTGTTTTTAGCATGGAACCCGCCGAGGGCAGGGGAGGATCTCGGCGGAGTGTGCGGACAATGGAACTGCTTGTGTGGCGCCGTTAGCGAGCCCATCCTGGGTCACCGCCGGACTTACGCAATTGGTCTTCCATGTCATCCCACTGCTGTTTGAGAGAGGCGATTTCTTTCCTTTTTGCGTCGATCTTGGCGGCTTTCTTGTTGATCTCATCGCGGGAATATTGTTCGTTCATTGCTTTTGTCGGATCGGAATAATACTGAACGTCCGCCTTGTTTTCCTCGCGCTGGAGAATGTCCAACTCCCGCTCGGCGGTTTCGATTTTTGTACGCAGTTCTGCGAAACGGGTGCGCCAGGCTTTTTCGGAATTGGGATCTTCCTTTTGTTCAGTCTTTTTCTTGTCAGCCTTGGGCGCGTCCGGATTCGTCTGGGCGGGATTCGCGGACGCGTCGGTTTGAACCGGGGCGGGACCTACGACGGAAATGTCTGACTTCTTGGTGTTGATATCGTCTTCAGTGTAGACCTTCTTGGGTTTGGGCGCGTCTTTCTTCTTTTCCTGGGCTTTGCGGGCGGCATCGGCAACCGGATCACCGGTACTGGATTGCGAATTTTGCTGTCGGGCGCGAGCCGGTATGTACACCAACAGGGCAAGCAAACTGAGGCCAAGCGCTTTGCGCAGATTTGTCTGTTGCATGGAGAAACCTCCCAAGGGGATCTCAGGCTCTCTTTTCGTTAGATGCGCCCTGCTTTGATTCTACTGCTTCCGAGGACCGGCGGCTGAGGGGTAGCGTAACGATAAATGCGGCGCCACCTTCCGGGCGATTGTAGGCTTCGACGTGACCACCGTGTTGGACAATGATTTTTTGCACGACGGCAAGACCGAGGCCGGTGCCGTTGGGCTTCGTGGTGAAGAAGGGCCGGAAGAGTTTAGGCAAAGCTTCGCGGGGAATGCCGGGACCGTTGTCGAAGACCGTAATGCGCTGGTATCCGGCGCCGTCGCCCTTAAGATTCTCACTGCGGATGATGATCTTGCCGCCGTTGACAGCCGCGTTGCAGGCTTCGGCGGCATTACGCGTGAGATTGAGAAACGCCTGGCGCAGAAGGCTTTCATCGCCCGCAACTTCGCCGAAGGGACCTTCGCGCCGTAGCCGAACAAGGGGCATTGCTTCCGAAACTTCGTTAACGATGCGCTCGACGAGTGGTTCGAGAGCGACTTGTTCGTCGGAGATATCGAGCGGGCGGGCGTATTTCAAAAATTCCGTGACTACGTGAGTGATGTTGCGAGTTTGTTGCAGAATTTTTTCGGCGTTTTCCGCGGCTTCCGGATTTGAGGGGTCGAACTGGATCATTTGCGCGTAGCCGGAAATGGTAGCGAGAGCGTTTTTGAATTCGTGCGCCATGCCGGCGGACAATTCGCCGAGGGCGGCGAAATTTTCCTTGAGTTGCATCTGTTTTTGGAGGGAGGCAAGTTCAGTGAGGTCGGTCAGCAGGCAGATGACGCCGCTAACGTCATCCGCGCTCTTTCGAATAGGCGAGATGGTGACGCCAAGCTGGCGAATGTCGCCGGCAGCATCGCGATGCTCAATCTGTTCGCGGCGGAAGATTTTTCCTGTACGCAGGCAATCGGCGATGAGCTTTGATAAGTCGGAACTTTCTCCGAGCGCCTCGGTGAAGCGGCGATAGCCGAGGCCGCGCTGACCAAGGGTTTGTTCCGCGGCGGGATTCGCGCTGGTGATGATGCTTTGGGCGTTGACCACGATGAGTCCGGCTGGCATGTTGCGTGTGACTTCTTCGCTGAGCCGTTCAGTGAGATCGGCGCGGTCGCGTTCTTCACGGTGCAGGCGTTCGAGCTCTTTTTCCTGCTCTTTTAGTTTCTGAATGACGGCTTGCATCGAGGCGGCCATGAAGGCGGAGGCGTTTTCCGTACGAGGAGGAGCATTCAAACTGTCCTTCTTGCGCTCGGGGGAGTTCTGAAAGACCTTGCGAAGCAAAATGATAGCGCCGATGAGGATCGCGAAAAGCGCAATCGCCGTACCCGTGATAACGGTCCAGGGAAGCTCGATGCCTTTCGTTTGCAGCACGGCACTACCTCATGAACCGGTAGACTTGCAGGTCAAGCCACCGATTGAAGAAAACCACAAAAAGGGCAGCGATTCCAAGAAATGTTCCAAGCGGAAGCTGGTAACGGCTGGAGATGGTCCAGCGCAGACTGGAGACTGAGCCGAGGCCGCGCCGATTGGCTCGGGCTGCGACGAGCGACTTCCATCCACTAACGAACAGCGCTAGTACCAGAAGCAGTCCAATGACGCTGCCGAGAAGCGTGCCAAACAGAATCGTAAGGAACGTGCTCTGAATGCCGAGAAACGAGCCGATCATAAGCATCATTTTGACATCACCCATGCCCATGCCTTCTCGGCCACGAACGAGTTTGTAAAGAGTGGCGGCGGCGAACAGAAGGAGGCTTCCCGCAGCGGCGCCGAGGAGGGCGCAGGCTACGCCGGTGATGGCGGCGTTCTGCAGGAAAAGTGGAAGGCGGTCGACAAGACGCGTGCAAGTAGGATCCGTGGGAGCGATGCGCACGGCGAGAGCGAGACCCAGCCCGAAGCCAAACCAGTTAACGGCGTCTGGGAGGATGCGGATCCGGACGTCGGTAATGGTGAGGATGATGATGAGACCGGTGAAGAAAAGCCATTTAACTGTCTCGGCTGAGAGCCCGAAGACGAGGAAGCAGGCGACGAAGAGCAGGGCCGTCAAGAGTTCGACGGCGGGATACATCGGGGAGATGGGGGCCGCGCAGGAGCGGCATTTTCCTCGGAGGATGAGCCACGAAACGAGGGGAATGTTGTCGTAGGGTTTGATCGGATTGGCACAATGAGGGCAGCGCGAGCCGGGAGACACGATGGACGCGCCATCGGGGATCCGCGAAATGCAGACGTTCAGAAAGCTTCCGACGATGAGACCGAAAAGAAAAAAGAAGGCGATGACCACACTTTGACTGTGCCACAGGCGGTCGAGAGCCTCAATTACTGGTCTGTGATGCGTGTCGGATGGCTAACCTTCCGAGGCGGGAAAGCGACAATCACCCTTGCGCCGTGTCACTCAACCACGGCCACCCCAGCCAGTTTACGAGCCGGGATACTACAGCGAAAACGACAACGACCGCGATCCCTGAGCATTCAAGGAATCTTTCCTTATCTAGCGCACGACGCTAAACTTTTAGTGGACGCATCTTCATGCACTGGTTCGAACAAAAAATCCGCCGGTACGAGCACCGGCGCTGGACGACCGACGACAACCGCACGGTGAGGCCGTTTGCGTGGGGCCTTGAGCATATTGGCGGCAATCCGCAAGCGAACGACGCTGAAGCGCGGGAATTTTTGCGCGCGTATTGTGGGGAAGCGATTGAAAAGAGCCGGGACTGGTTTGAGCCCCCGCCCGCGACGGATTATCGCGTGGTTAGCGAGGGCGTGCTGACGTTCACAAGCGCGATTCGGTCGCCATTTCCCCAGAACAATACCGTCTATGGGCAGGTCTTTCGCGGGAGGAAGAAAGCGCCCGCCGTTCTATTGCTCCCGAACTGGAACGCGAAATGGCATGGCCAGCGCGGGCTTTGCGAGTGGATTCAGCGGTTGGGAATTACCGTGGTGAAGATGAGCATGCCGTATCACGACCGGCGCATGGTTGCGGGGCATGAGCGCGCGGACCACCTGGTAGGGCCGAACGTGGGACTGACGATTCAGGCGAACCGGCAAGCGGTGCAGGATGCAAAGTTGTGCCTGCGCTGGCTGGAGCAAGAGGGTTTTACAAAGATCGGGATCCTAGGAACAAGCATTGGATCCTCGATTGGATACATCACGATGGTGCACGATCCGGGTGTGCACGCGGGCGGATTCTTTCATGTGTCCACGTATTTTGCGGACGTGGTAAGCGGGGGGATGACGACGAATCATGTGTGGGAAGGGATGCGCGAGCACGTGACCGTGGACGAGCTGCGCGAGTATTGGGCGCCGATTAGTCCCATGCCCTATGTCGAGCGGGGAATGGGCGCGGGCAGAAAATCATTCATGGTTTACGGTAAATATGACCCGACCTTTTTGCCGGAGTTGACAGGGCAGATGCTCGACGCGCTGCACAAGCACGGGGCGAATCCGCGAACGCTGGAGCTAGCATGCGGACATTATTCGCTGGAGCTTGCTCCGTTTTCCTATATTGCGGGGATAAAGATGCTGGGATTCTTGCGATCCGCCCTAGCTTGAAAACGTGAGTTCGCTCTTACCTCAGTAGCTTTGCAAATACTTCAGAATTGATTAGTTCAGACACCGCACTGATCTCAGCCGCGAGCGGACGGTCTTCCGTTAGCTTTGGGGATTTTGCGCGCACTAAATCGTGGGCTTTGCTGCAAATCGCCCCAGTTTTCAGCGGGGCCAGCAGGTCGATGCCCTGGCAGGCGCAAAGCAGTTCAATGGCAAGAATGTGCCGGAGATTTTGCAACATGCGTTCGAGGCGGCGAGCCCCGCTCATGCCCATGGAAACGTAATCTTCCTGGTTGCCGCTGGTGGAGATGGAATCGACAGAATGGGGTGTCGCTAGCGCGCGATTTTCGCTAGTGAGGGCAGCGGCGGTGACCTGCGCAATCATGAAGCCGGAATTGAGACCAGGCTCGGGCGTGAGAAACGCGGGAAGCATACTGGTGAGTGGATTCGTCATCTGCTCGATGCGGCGTTCGGCGATGCCGCCGAGCGTGGCGATGGCGATGGCAACCTGATCGGCGGCCATCGCGAGGGGCTGGCCGTGAAAATTTCCACCGCTGATGATGTCGCCTTCGCCGTTTTCTTTTATGAAAACCAGGGGATTGTCGGTTGCGCTGTTGAGTTCCACCTGAGCCATCGCGCGTGCCTGCAGCAGGGAATCGCGGACCGCACCGTGGACTTGAGGAGTGCAGCGCAGGCTGTAAGCGTCTTGCACGCGCGGATCTTTTTCCGAGGAGCGATGCGATTCGCGAATCGTGCTGCCTTCGTTGAGATGCGCGAGGTTGCGTGCTGTGCGAGCTGCACCGGCGTAAGCGCGGGCCTGCATGATGCGGGCATCGAAGGCGCCCGGGCTACCGCGAAGCGCGTCGACCGAAAGTGCGGCGGCGATGTCGGCGGTATCGGCAAGGACATCGGCTTCATACAACGCGAGACTAAGAAGCGAAAGCATGCCTTGTGTGCCGTTAAGAAGAGAAAGGCCTTCTTTGGCTTCAAGGGCGACGGGAGAAAGACCGGCTCGCTTTAGCGCGTCTGCGCCGGAAAGAAGTTTTCCCTGAAATTCGGCTTGGCCTTCACCGATGACGACTTGCGCAAGATGTGCCAGCGGCGCGAGGTCACCGGAAGCGCCAACGGAACCTTGTGATGGAATGACCGGAAGCACGCCCGCGTTGAGCATGCCGCAGAGCGTTTGCACAACCGCAGGTCGAATGCCGCTCAAGCCTTTAGCGAGCGCGTTGGCACGAAGCAAAATCATGCCGCGTGTTTCCGCGCCGCTGAGAGGGGCGCCGACTCCACACGCATGCGAGCGCACGAGGTTCACCTGGAGATGGCGAACTTGTTCCTGCGAAATGCGGACGCTGGCGAGTTTTCCGAAGCCCGTGTTAATCCCGTAGGCGGTTTTCCCTGAGGCAACGAGTTGGTCCACAACGGCGCGAGAGGCGTTCATGCGCGCGACTGAGACGGGAGAAAGCGAAACCTTTTCGTCGCCCAGGACAACGGCGTAGAGCTGCTCGAACGTGAGGTCGTTGCCAGTGAGGGTGATAGTCATCAGGAATTGCTTTCGGCAGAATGTTTTGTGGATTTTACCCGAAAAATGCCGCGATATTTCTCAGGCAGGAGTTTTGGCTTGCCATTCTTGCCGCAAATGACGTGAGTGGTTTCTCCCGATGCGAGCAAGACGTTGTTCGATTCGCAGAAAACCTCATACGTAAAGCGAATAACGCGATTCTTGGTTTCGGCGATGCGTGTTCGTATGCGCAGAACCTCATCGTAGCGCGCGGGATGGTGGTAGCGGCATTTCACGTCCGCGACAACAATGTGGCAGTCGTCTTCCATTTCCATCTTTTTGTATTCGATGCCCATGGCGCGCATGATTTCGACGCGGCCGACCTCAAACCAAATCAAGTAGTTCGCGTGATAGACGACGCCCATCTGGTCGGTTTCGACGTAGCGAACGCGCACACTCGTATCGTGAAAATCAAGCATGGCTGAGATTATTCCTCGCCTTGCCAGACCGGTTTGCGCTTTTCGAGGAACGAAGCAAGCCCTTCTTTGAAATCCGGCGTACAGCGGATACGGGCGTTTTCGAGCACGGCGCGTTCCAGGTCGGCATCAACGGAGGCAGCAGCCGCCGAAGTGAGCAGCCGCTTGGCGCGGGTCAGGCTGCTAGGGCTGGCGGCGATGAGCTGTTCTGCAATTTCGCCCGCGCGGGACAGTAGCTTTTCCGCAGGCACAATTTCTGTGACGAGGCCGAGCTCTTTTGCCTCGGTCGCATCGACGAGCCGGCCGGTGAGAAGAAGATCGCGCGCGCGTTTGTCGCCGATTTGACGCGTAAGAAAGACGGAAACGATGGCGGGGAGGAACCCAATTTTGACTTCGGTGTAGCCGAATTTTGCTTCCGGCGCGGCGAGCGTGAAATCGCACAACGTGGCGATACCGCATCCTCCCGCGAGAGCGTGGCCGTTTACCGCGGCGATGAGAGGCTTCGGAAAACTCCAGATGCGGCGGAACATGCGCGCCATGCGACGGGAATCTTCCTGATTCTCCTGGGCCGATTGCTGGCCGATGGCGGAGAGCATTTCCAAATCCATGCCGGCGCAAAAGGAAGAGCCTGCCCCGGTGAAAATCACCACCCGCGTGCGCGTCGTCTCTAATTCGTCAAGAGCCGTAAGAATGTCGCAGATCATTTTCGCGGAGATGGCGTTGCGCTTGTCGGGGCGGTTGAAGATGATTGTGGCGACCGGGCCGTTGTGTTCAAAGAGCAAGGTTGTATACATCGTCGGGCCTCCTAGTTCACCAGTGGCGCGTGCGCGTAGGTCGCACGAATGTCATTAGTCAGTTTTACGACTTTTTCTAGATGCAAGCCAGTCTCTTCCGGGCCGTAGCCTGCTAGGTGAAGCGCGGCGAGGACGTCTTCCGTGGCGATGTTGCCGACGAGTTCGTCGCCTGCGAAGGGGCAGCCGCCGAGGCCGGTCAGCGCGCTGTCAAAGCGGCGGCAGCCTGCATTGTAGGCGGCGAGGATTTTGTCGGCGGCACCGTCGGGACGGCTGTGAAGATGAACGCCGATCTCCATGCCTGCAATGTGAGAGCTGGCGCGGCGGAAGACTTCTGTAACGGATTCGGCCGAGGCAGTGCCTGCGGTGTCGGCAAGAGAAACGGTGCGAACGCGAATGTCCTTCAGCCACTCGAGCGTTTCTTCGACGATTTCAGGGCCCCAGGGCTCGTCGTAAGGATTGCCAAAAGCCATGGAGATGTAAACAACCAAGTCGCGTTTGGCGGACTTGGTTTCTTTTTGCAGAATTTCAACGAGCTTGCGGGATTCGTCGCGAGACATGTTGGCGTTGGCGCGGCGGAAATAAGCGGAGATGGAGTAGGGATAGCCGATGGTCGTAACGCCGGGAGTTTTTAGCGCGCGTTCGAGGCCTTTTTCGTTCACGACGATACCGATGACTTCGGGCTTTTCAGTGTTGTCGGGAAGGGAATCGTTAAGCCGCGCCATGACTTCTTCGCTGTCGGCCATCTGCTTTACGTGTTTTGGCGAGACGAAACTGACAGCGTCAATGTGTTTGAAGCCGGCGAGGACGAGTTCTTTCAGATAGTTCGCTTTGATTTCTGTCGGAATGAATTCCTGAATGCCTTGCCATGCGTCGCGAGGACATTCAATCAGCTTGATCAAATCCTGCATCTTCTCTCTTTCGCCACCATTCTTTGAGGTCGAACAAAAATATCACCAACCCTATACCTACGCCGGGTATGGAAGCCAAAGTCACTAAGCTCTCGAAGAGCTGGGGCTGGCTTTCCAGCATCATGTCCGCGAAAGCCGGGCTGATTTTCCGCATTCTTGCGAATTCCAGTCGCCGCTCATGCGCCTGCAGTCCTTGAAGAACGAGCCAACCCAAGCTAAAAAAGAACAGCAAGAAACCACGGAGCCTCATTCTAGATCGGTCCTTGGTTTGCCCGAGCAGGCCGTTCCTCGTCACGTCTGCAGCACTCCCGTTTTGAATTCGCCGATTGCGGGGTTGAGGGCGGCGGCTTCAAGAGCGGTGACAAGCGCTTCGCGGGTGTGGGCGGGATCGATGATGGCGTCAACCCAAAGGCGGGCGGCGGCGTAGCGCGGATCGGTTTGGTGTTCGTAAGTGGCACGGACGGACTCATACAATTCCTTTTTTGCCTTCTCGTCCACTTTCTTGCCTTCGCGTTCCAGTTGTTTGAGCTTTATCTCGACCAAAGTGCCGGCTGCTGCATCGCCGCTCATAACGGCGTAACGCGCCGTCGGCCAGGCGAAAATGAAGCGCGGATCGTAGGCTTTGCCGCACATGGCGTAGTGGCCTGCGCCGAAACTGCCGCCGCAAATTACCGAAATTTTCGGCACCACACTGTTAGACACCGCGTTGACCATTTTTGCGCCGGCGCGGATGATGCCGCTCCACTCGGCGTCTTTGCCGACCATAAAGCCGTTTACGTCGTGCAGAAAAATCAGCGGAATTTTGTTTTGATTGCAATCGAGGATGAATCGCGCGGATTTTTCCGCGGCTTCGGTATAAATCACGCCGCCAAATTCGACGCGCTTCTGATCGGAGCCCCGAGCTTGCGTTTGCACGTGCTTCTTTTGATTGGCGACGATGCCGACGGCCCAGCCGCCGATGCGCGCGTATCCGCAGAGAACGGTTTCGCCGTATTCTGCGCGGTATTCTTCGAATTCGCTAGCGTCCACGATGCGCGCGATGATTTCGCGCATGTCATATTGCTTCGCGGGATCGCCGGAGAAGATTCCGTAGATTTCTTCAGAAGAGAACTGCGGCTCGCTGGCAGCGATTTTGCTGAAGATGGGAGCGGGAGGATTACCCATCTTGTCGACAAGCGCGCGGATACGAGCGAGGCAGGCATCGTCGCTCGGTTCGCGGAAGTCCACTGTGCCGCTGATTTGCGCGTGCATTTTTGCTCCGCCCAAATCCTCGGCGGAAGTTTTTTGGCCGATGGCGGCTTGGACGAGCGCCGGACCCGCTAGAAAAAGCCCCGATCCTTCGGTCATTAGAACATGGTCTGTCATCACCGGAAGATACGCGCCACCCGCGACACACATGCCCATGACGGCGGTGATTTGTGGAATGCCCATGGCGGACATGACGGCGTTGTTACGAAAAACGCGGCCGAAGTCGTCGGTATCCGGAAAAACGTCTTCTTGCAGCGGCAAAAAAATGCCGGCGGAATCGACCAGATAAATTACGGGAATGCGATTCTCGAGAGCGATATTTTGCGCGCGAATTACCTTTTTCGCGGTCATCGGGAAAAAAGCGCCGGCCTTTACGGTTGCGTCGTTCGCGATGACCATGAACTTGCGGCTGCAGACGGTGGCGAGGCCCGTGACGGTACCCGCCGAAGGCGCGCCGCCCCATTCCTCGTACATTTCGTAAGCGGCGTAAAGCCCGAGTTCAAAAAAGGAAGCGCCAGGATCGATTAGTTTCGCGATGCGCTCGCGGGCAGTCAGTCGACCCTTTTTATGCTGCGATTCGATGGCTTTGCCGCCGCCACCTTCGCGGATTTTCTGTTCTTCGTTTTTGATTTCTGTCAGGACTTCGACAATGCGGCGGGTGTTTTTTTCGAAGTCGGGGGATTTGCGGTTGACGTTAGAGCTCAGAGTGGACGCAGGCACGCAGCTTCCTCGCGACAGTTAAATACTAAAAGCTAGTATACGGTCTCGGCAAAAAATCCGCGAGCCGAGGTGAACAAGGCGCGCAGGCCAAACTACACTGCGGCCGTGCGCTGGTGAATGAAGTCCACAATATCCTGCGTGGAGGTGCCGGGTAGAAAAATCTGGGCGATGCCGGCTTGCTTCAGCGCGGGAATATCGGCTTCGGGAATAATCCCGCCGACGAGAACCGTGACGTCACCCATGCCTTTCTCGCGAAGAAGATTCATGAGCTGCGGGCAGATGGTGTTGTGCGCACCGGAAAGAATGGATAGACCGATGACGTCGACGTCCTCCTGCACAGCCGCGGATGCGATCATTTCCGGTGTTTGGCGGAGCCCCGTGTAAATGACTTCCATGCCCGCATCACGAAGCGCACGCGCAATGACTTTCGCACCGCGGTCATGGCCGTCGAGGCCGGGCTTGGCGATTAGCACGCGAATCTTCTTGGTCATGAACGTGTGAGCCTTGGTTTCATCAAGTGATCGCGATTTCTTCGTAGGTGCCAAACGTGTCGCGCATGGCGTCGCAGATTTCGCCGAGCGTGGCGTAGGCTTTGACGGCGTCGTAGATGAACGGCATCAGATTGTCCTTGCCTTTGCTTGCGGCGCGAAGAGCAGACAGGCGCCGCGCGACTTCGTCTCCGGAGCGCTCTGCGCGTAGTTTCTTCAAACGAGCAGCTTGGCGGTGCGCGACCGTCTCATCGATTTGTAAAATTTCGAGCGGCTTTTCTTCGGAAACGAAATAGTTTACGCCGACCATCAACTTCTGTTTGTTGTCGAGCTCGCGCTGATAGCGATACGACGCTTCCGCAATTTCGCGTTGCGGGAAGCCGCGCTCGATGGCGGCAACCATGCCGCCTAGGGCGTCAATCTTGCGGATGTAATCCCACGCGCCTTTTTCCACCTGGTTTGTCAGCGTCTCGACAAAATAGGATCCTCCCAGCGGATCGACCGTATTCGCCACGCTGGTTTCGTGCGCGATGATTTGCTGCGTGCGCAAAGCGATCGTTGCCGCAAACTCAGTCGGCAGCGCCCACGCTTCATCCAGCGAATTCGTGTGCAGCGACTGCGTACCGCCGAGCACCGCCGCCAACGCCTGCAACGCCGTACGCACGACGTTGTTGTAAGGCTGCTGAGCGGTCAGCGAGCAGCCCGCCGTCTGTGTGTGGAAGCGCAAGGCATACGACCGCGCGCTCTTCGCTCCGTAGCGCTCGGTCATCGCTTTGTACCAAATCCGCCGGGCGGCGCGGTACTTCGCAATCTCCTCAAAAAAATCACTGTGCGCGTTAAAGAAGAAAGAAAGCTGTGGAGCGAATTCGTCAATTTCCAAGCCGCGACGCAAACCCCATTCGACATACTCCATGCCATCGCGCAAAGTAAACGCGAGTTCCTGAATTGCCGTTGAGCCCGCTTCGCGAATGTGGTAGCCGCTGATGGAAATTGTGTTGAACTTCGGCGTGTTCTTCGCGCCGAATTCAAATGTATCAATCACCAGCCGCATCGACGGCTCCGGCGGATAGATGTATTCCTTCTGCGCGATGTACTCCTTCAGGATATCGTTCTGCAGTGTGCCGGAAATTCTCTTCCAATCCGCTCCTTGCTTTTCCGCGACGGCAAGGTACATCGCCCAGATCACCGCCGCGGGCGAATTGATGGTCATGGAAGTGGTGACGTCCGCCAGCGGGATCTGGTCAAACAGAACTTCCAAGTCCGCAAGAGAGCTAATCGCCACGCCACACTTGCCAACTTCGCCTTCCGAAAGCGGATGGTCGGAGTCGTAACCCATCAAAGTAGGAAGATCGAACGCGGTGGAAAGTCCTGATTGTCCTTGTGAAAGCAAATAGCGAAAACGTTGATTCGTGTCTTCTGCGGTACCGAAACCGGCAAACTGACGCATGGTCCAAAGGCGGCCGCGGTGCATCGTCGCGTGAATCCCGCGCGTATAAGGTGGTTCTCCGGGCTGACCGAGCTCGACCTCTGAATCCCAACCCGCAAGATCGGCCGAAGTATAGAGACGTCGGATCGGATGGCCCGAAATCGTGGTGAATTCGGCTTGGCGCTCAGGATTCTTCTGCAAAGTGGGCTGCAGAGTGTTCTTTTCCCAAGCTAGTTCTCGCTCCGAGGGTTTTCGTGAAGCGGCGGAATCAGCCGGAGCGATTGTTTGCGTCTTGGTTTGCTGGGATTCGCTCATGGCTTCGCCTTTGGCTGGAATACGGAGTCAGACTGGCAATTCATAACTATTTCTAATGCTATGCGAAAGCACAGGCTGGAGCAAGAATTGACCGAGCATTCGGTCGCCAAAATGGTTTGGACAAAGAAAAAGGCCGGCCCGCGCGAGGCAGACCGGCCCTGAAACAAGGCGCGAGCTACTTCTCGCCGTTCATGCCTTCGATTTCGCGGTAAACCTTGTCCATGCCCACCACCTGACCATGCAGTGTGCCCGGGATTAGGGTGGATTGCTCAACTTGGCCAGTCTTGGCATCGGCAATCGTGACTCGATTGACTTCCAAAGTGCGGCCGAGCGCGCGTTCGTAGCTGGCCTTTGCTTCGACCAGATCCGTCAGCGCGCGAAGTTCGGTGCCTTGCGCTGAGATCAGGTCGCGCTGTGTTTGGATGACGAGGTAAACCGTCGACGCGCCGAGCTGGTATTTCTTCTGTTCGGCATCAAACGTCTGCTGTTGGAGTTCGCGCGCTTTCGAGGCCGCCTCAACGCGGGCGCGGTTCTGCTCCAGCGCGATGAATGTGTTTCTAACGTCGAGCAGCGCGCTGTTCTTCAATTGCTGCATCTGCGCTTCAAGCTGGCGTTGCGTCAGAATCGCGCGCTGATTGTCCGCCTGTGCCGAACGGTTGCGAATCGGAATCTGCACGTTCAACTGCACGCTGTAATCCGGAAAATTGTTATGAAAGACGGAGCTCATGGCATCGCTGAAGCCGGCCTTCACGACGCCGGTGGGAGTCAGGGCGGTTGCGGGCACGAAGCCTGCTCCATTGGGAGTGCCGGTGGCGTCCACGATTGGCGCGCCGGCAATGGTTTGGCTGGTGAACGTGGTCTGATTACCCGCCAAGCCAACCGATCCATACTGAGCGGTCAAAGTCGCAATGGGCAGTAGCGCGTTACGCGTCGCGCTCACGTCGATTTGCCCGTTCTGGATATTGATGGCGAGTTCTTGCACGTCAGGCCGCTTGGCGAACGCTTCGCTGACTGCTTGTTCGAACGATGGGGCCTCAATGGCTTCTGGCCGCGTGGGCAAGTCCGTTGGAATAATTTCCACGTTGACCAGATTTGTGGCGAGCGGGTTCTTGGAGATGGCGTTCTTTAATATCTGCTGGTTTTGCAGTTGCACGGTCTGCGCCACAATAAGATTTTGGCGATCTGTGGCCAATTCCGATTCCGCACGGGTCACGTCAAGCGGGGCCATCGTGCCAATTTCAAGCTGTTTCTTGTTGTCGTTGTAAAGTTTCTCCGCAACCGTGACCGCTTGCTGTTGCACCTTCACGTTTTCCCGCGCATAAACGAGTTCCCAATACCCGTTGATCGTGTTCGTGATCGTCGTGATTGCTTGTTGTGCGAAAGCCAAATCGGCAATTTTGCGATTGTTCTTGGCGATTCGAATATTGCGCGTGGTCACTTTTCCGAAACCGTTCAGCAGCTGCTGCTGGAAGCCGACGAAAATGGAGGACTGCACAGAAGGGTTGAACAAGTTGGCTATAGAAGAGGAAGAACTGCGTGTGTTATCCCACGTTGTGAAAAAGGTCGTGCCGGTGTGGAAGCCCTGCGAGTATTGCGTATTGAAGGTCGAGGTGTGCAAAGTCAGAGCAGTCAATGCGGATTGCCCCGTGCCGGTACCGGAGGTCAGCGGGTTGTTCACAGGGATGTTTCGATCGTCGATTCCCAGGGTTGTTGTGATCGTGGGGTCGAAATTCAAGAAGGGAATGTTTGCCGTAGACCCGGCAAAGAACGCTCCCGGCGGGACACCACCTACACCACCGGCTGATGCCTTCAGGACTCCCGTGTCTGCCAGCCATGGATTATAGCGCTGCACGATGATATCGAGGTTGTTCTGTAGTGCCAACTCCACCGCGTCTTGCAAGCCCAGATTAAGTTTGCCCTCCTGAATCATCTGATCGATGCGAGGGGAATTGGCCAATCCAACGGGATCAACGGAAATCGGCTTGTACGGCGCGATTAAGTTCGGAAACGGACGAGGCGCTCGCGTGTAATGGTATTTGGAAACACCCAACGAAACAGCTTGGATGGTGCTTGTAGAAGGCGCAGCTTGTGGCTGCTGCTGCGCCGGTGCATCCTGCGCGTACGTCAGCAGTGCTGGGCTGAAGGCAAGTGTGCAGGCCAATGCGGCGGCCAGCAGCGGTCGAACAAACGTCTTCGTCATGATTTAGGCGTCCCCTCACTTTGGATTCCCACTGAAAGCTATAAATTGTTTCTCAAATCAATAGAACGCTTGCGGACTGGAATTTGTTTCATGAAAAAGGACTTAGGCCGGCTCCACAAGCCTCGGCGGCGTCCTGGCCGGTACCGGAACCACGGGAAAGTCAGTCTAGCAGGCGCTCCCATTCCTTGACAACGCAAACGGCCACGGCTAGGCTGCTGACATTTCGACGCTTAGGAGAGCTCTGCGGTTAGCGGGGAGCCGCAAAGGCAGGCAACTGGACGTGCAGCAAGAGTGGCTGAAGCTTTTTGAGACGGCAGGAGCCATCCGCAAGGGGCACTTCGAGCTTTCCAGCGGATTGCACAGCTCGATGTATGTTCAATGTGCTCAGGTGCTTCAATATCCTCGATTTGCCGAGAAGCTGGGCCACGGGTTGGCGGGCTTGTTTGCCAATGACCGGATTGAAGCGGTAGTTTCGCCTGCGATGGGCGGGCTGATTATCGGCCAAGAAGTTGCGCGCGCGCTTCCCGAGCCGACTGGGTCTGTAGGCGGCGGTACTCCAGCAATGTTTGTGGAACGTGACGCCAGCGGAAACATGAGCCTGCGGCGCGGATTTCAGTTGAAGCCCGGCCAGCGCGTGCTTGTCATCGAGGACGTGTGGACGACGGGCGGCTCGACCTTGGAAACGATTAATGTTGTGGAAGAGGCTGGCGGTTGCGTCGTTGCCGCAGGCGCGCTGATTGATCGCAGCGGCGGCAAGATCGAGTTTCCTGTCGAATCGCAAGCGCTTCTGGATTTGCCGATTGCCAGCTACGAACCGGAAGATTGTCCGCTCTGCCGCGAAGGCAGCGCCGCCATCAAACCGGGCAGCCGTTTCGTCCGCAGCGCGCTGTAGGATCGCCATTTCATCGAATGCGCTATTTCAAGCTCACCATTGCCTACGACGGAACGGATTTTCACGGCTGGCAGATTCAAGCGAACAAACCTACAGTTCAAGGAGAAATTGTAAACGTCCTTCGCCGCATAACGCAGGAGCACGTTCATCTGCACGGCTCCGGCCGCACTGATGCAGGCGTCCACGCGCTCGGCCAGGTCGGCAGCTTCAAGACGCAGTCTTCTTTGTCGGCGGGAGAATTCCAACGCGCGTTGAATGCGATTTTGCCGCCTTCGATTCGTATCATGGATGCTGAAGAGACTGGGCCGGATTTCAACGCGCGATGGTCGGCACGTGCGAAAATCTACCAGTACCGGATTTATCGGGGCAAAGTGGTGCCGCCGAGCGAATGGCGCTACGTGCTGCACTATCCGTTTCCGCTCGATGAAGAAAAAATGGGCGAAGCTGCGGCAAAATTTGTCGGCAAGCACGATTTCGCTTCGTTTGCGGCTTCAACGGGATCGGAAGAGGACGACAAAGAGCGCAGCACCGAACGGGAAATTTATTCGGCCGAACTTATGCGCAGCGCAGATAACGAGAACCTCATCTTCACGGTTCGCGGACGATCGTTTCTCCGCTACATGATGCGAAAAATGGTCGGCACACTCCTGGATGTCGGACGCGGCCGCCTTCAGCCCGACGACATTGAAAGACTCTACGAGCTGCGCGACCGCTCAAAAGCCGGCCCCACCGTTCCGCCGCAGGGCCTTTGTATGGTCAAGGTCGAACACGAAGAAGCCTGGCGAGTCGGCAAGCCTTGACCACACTTGGCCGATTCGGTTTAGGCAGTGCGATATAATTTCGCGGCAATGAAGGGAACTCCTTCCGCCGAGATCCGTTTTCAGCCCGCGAGTGACCAGTCCTTGCTCGTTTATCTTGGCGAGCGGATTTCTCTCGGGACGCACCAGAGAATCGTAAAGCTGGTCAAACTGCTGGCCGCCGAGCCGGTAAAAGGTTTTTTCAACGTTCATCCGGCGTATTGTTCCGTACTCGTAAAATTTGACGCGTTGAAGTTGAGCCACTCGGAAGTTGAAGCAGTTTTGCGGTTTTACTGCGCGCGGCTTGAGGAAGTGAAACTGCCCAAACCACGACCGCGAGAAATTTCCGTTTGCTACGGCGGCGAATTTGGGCCGGATTTGGAAGAAGTCGCGAAAATCCACGGAATTTCTGGCGACGAGGTGGTTCGCCTTCATTCGGCAGCGCGCTACACAGTTTATTTCCTCGGTTTCATGCCCGGCTTTGCATACCTTGGCGGATTGCCGCCGGAACTCACAACGCCGCGCCTTTCTAACCCGAGGAAGAAAGTCCCCGCGGGCAGCGTTGCGATTGGCGGAAATCAAACCGGCGTATATCCGAGAGAAACGCCGGGCGGATGGCGCTTGATTGGAAGAACGGCGCTCAAGTTGTTTGATGCGAATGCCCGCGAGATGAGCTTTTTGCAAATCGGAGACGAAGTGCGGTTCGTGCAAATCGCTAAAGAGAAATTTCTTGAATTGGGTCGGTCATGAACTCACTGATTGTGAACAATCCTGGCTTGCTAACGACAGTGCAGGATTTGGGCCGCGAAGGCTTTGGTGCAATGGGAGTTTCAGCTTCTGGCGCAGCGGATTCAGTTTCATTGCGTGTCGGCAATCGGCTTGTAGGGAATCCAGAGAATGCAGCGGGCCTGGAAATGACGCTGCTCGGTGGTGAGGTTCAGTTCTCGGGCGCGACGGTAGTTGCGGTAACCGGGTCGGATTTCGGCGCAACACTAGATGGCACGAAGCTGCTTATGTACGAACCCGTGCGGATGAAAGCAGGGCAAGCCCTAAAATTTGGACCGACGCGATCCGGTGCGCGATGCTATTTGTGCGTGAGAGGCGGAATCTCCGTCCAAGAATTTCTCGGAAGCCGCTCGACACATTTGTTGAGCGGGCTTGGTGGATTGGAAGGGAGGGCGTTACGAAAAGGCGACGTGCTGCCGATTGGCGCTGCGTCGCTGGGCTTCAAAGGAGAAAAGCTTTCTGAGCGCGCGCAAAGAAGATTGGCACCAAGAAAAATTCTTCGCGTGACGGAAGGACCGCAGTGGGTCGCATTTTCAGATTCAGCCAAGCGTCAGTTCTTCGAGCAAACATATCTGGTTACGGAAGAAGCGAATCGCATGGGAATTCGTCTGCAAGGGGCTCCACTGGACTTTTCTCAAACGAGCGAGATGATTACGGAAGGCGGCTCTTTGGGGGCCATTCAAGTGCCGGCCGGTGGTCAGCCGATTATTCTGTTCGTCGAACAGCAAACGACAGGCGGCTATCCTAAGATCGCCAACGTGATCGCGGTTGACCTTCCAAGCGTTGGACAGCTGCGGCCGCGCGACGCGATTCGTTTTGAACTAGTGACCATGGAAACGGCCCGCTCGTCGCTAAAGGAACAAGAAAAGTTCGTGACTTCGTCGGAGTTGTTCGAAGAATGACACGGATAGATTTGAATTGCGACATGGGCGAACTGCCGCAAGCGATTGCCGACGGCACGCAAGAATCCCTCATGAAGTGGATCACTTCCGCGAACATCGCTTGCGGCGGCCACGCGGGCGATGCGGAAACCATGGAAGCAACCATTCGCCAGGCGCAAAAACACAACATCACGATTGGCGCGCATCCTGGTTATCCGGACCGCGAGAATTTTGGACGTTTGGAACTGAAGCTGTCATCACGCGAAATTGCAGATTCCGTTTCTGAGCAGATTGTTGCTCTCGCGAAAATCGCCGCGCGCTTGGGCGCTAAAATTCGCCACGTGAAGCCTCACGGCGCACTCTACAACCAGGCAGTTCACAATGCTGAGCTTGCCTCAGCAATCGCCGAAGGCGTCGCACGCTGGAGGCGCGATGTAGTTCTCGTTGGTCTCGCGGACTCGCCGATGCTGGACGTCTTTCATCGCGCAGGGTTTGCGGTTGCCGCAGAAGCCTTTGCGGACCGCCTTTACGAACCCAATGGCACGCTGCGCTCCCGCAAGTTCGATGACGCGCTGATCTGTGATCCCGAAGCAGCTGGGAAGCAGGCAGTCAACATCGCGACTCGCAACGCACTTATCTCCCGCGGCGGCAGGCAAATCCCGGTGCACGCGCAAACGCTCTGCATTCACGGCGACACCCTAGGCTCGGATAGAATCGCCGAAGCCGTCGCCAAATCCCTCACTGGCGCAGGTGTTTCCGTTCAGCCGCTGTAACCCCTGCTCCAAAAACGATCGGTTCGTCACGCGGCGCTGCGTTGGGCTAGAATCTCCTCATGGCGACCCAAGCCATTTCCGTGGACACCCTTCCTTCCTACAATCCGGCCACCGGAGAAACCGTCGAAAATATTCCCCGCACGCAGCCCGAGGAATTGCCCGTAATCCTAGCCCGCGCACAAACTGCTCAGCAAAAATGGCGCCAAACTTCCATCGCCGATCGCTGCGCGCTTCTAGATCGCTTGAAGCAAGCGATGCTCGCTGCTCGCAACGAACTCGCCGCCATCGTGGTCCGCGAATCCGGCAAGCCTCACGTTGAAGCGCTTTTTTCCGATGTCTTCGTTTCGCTCGACACCGCCGCATACTACTCCTCGAATCTTTCAAAACTTCTCGCTTCCGAGCGCGTCCCACATCACAGCTCCGCCGCAAAACTGAAGTCGGGCCGTCTTTTTTATGAGCCCCTCGGCATCATTGGCATCATCAGTTCCTGGAACTATCCTCTCGCCATTCCCATGGGCCAGATCATTACTGCCGTCGCGGCCGGCAACGGTGTCATTTGCAAAACGAGCGACTTCACGCCCAAATGCGGCGCCATGATTCAGGAAATGTTTGCAAAGGCGGGGTTCCCCGATTCTCTCGTCAACATCGTTCAAGGTGGCGCCGAAATCGGCCAGGCTCTGATTGACGCTGGTCCCGACAAAATTCTTTTCACAGGCAGTGTCGCCACCGGCAAACGGGTCGCGGAGGCTTGCGCAAGAAATTTAACCCCCAGCGTTCTCGAACTCGGCGGCAAAGACGCCATGCTCGTTCTAGCCGATGCCAATCTCGACATCGCTTCGAGCGCTGCCCTTTGGGGAAGTTTCACGAATTGCGGTCAAGTTTGCCTCTCCGTCGAACGGCTTTTCGTTGAGCGCAGCGCTAGCGAAAAATTCCTCGCTCTGTGCATCGAAAAAACGAAAACACTTCGCCTCGGCCCCGGCAACGACACGGCAACCGATGTCGGCCCATTGATTCGCCCGCAACATGTGCAGCGTATGAAGGACCTGCTCGCCGACGCCACCAGCCGAGGCGCTCGCATTCTCCTCGGCGGCAACGCACGCCCTGATCTAGGTCCTTGCTTCTTTGAACCAACGGTCATTGCCGACGTGGATTCTTCCATGCGCCTTTTCCAGGAAGAAACCTTTGGCCCGATCCTCACTGTACAAACCGTCGCCAACGCGGATGACGCTATTCGTGCCGCCAACGATTCTCCCTTCGCTCTCGCCGCCAGCGTTTGGACCTCCGACAACGAGCGGGGCCGCCAAATCGCTGCGCACATTCGCGCTGGAGCTGTCATGGTCAACGACGCAATCAGCTACTTCGCCATCGCGGAAGCGCCACACGGCGGTTGCAACGCCAGCGGTTGGGGCCGCACGCACGGCCGCACAGGTTTCCTTGAAATGGTCCAGCCGAAATATGTGGATGTGGACGGTCTCGCTGGCAAAGAAAAGCCCTGGTGGTATCACTACAACGATTCGCTCACTCATGCCGCTGACGATTTCTTGAGCTACGAGTTCGGTGGCCTCAGCGCGAAACTGAAATACGCGCGCGGCGCTCTAAAAACATTTTTCCGCGACCACGGCTTCAAAAAGCGGCCATCCTAAGGAGACGCGCGCTAAATCCGCCATGCCACTCAATGAATGGATCTACGACTGGAACGCCGCGTCTCCCTCCCTCATTCCTCGCGACACGCCAATTCTCCTGAATGATGAAACCCTCCGAGACGGTCTGCAAAATCCGTCCGTCTACGATCCCGCTATCGGCGAAAAAATCAAGATTCTTCACCTCATGGAATCCCTTGGCCTCGACTCCGTCAACATCGGTCTCCCCGGCGCAGGTCCGCGCGCTTACGAACACACGGAAGCTCTCGCCCGCGAAATCGCCACGAATCACATGCGCATCAAGCCCAATTGCGCCGCGCGCACCCACGAAAACGACATCCGCCCCATCGTCGAAATTTCCCAGCGAACCGGAATCGCCATTGAAGCGGCAACGTTTCTCGGTTCCAGCCCAATTCGCCGCCTCGTGGAAGATTGGACCGTCGATCATCTTGAACGCACGACTGAAAACGCCGTCAACTTCGCTGTGCGGCACGGCTTGCCTTCGATGTACGTCACTGAAGACACCATTCGCACCGACCCAGACACCGTCAAACGCCTCTACACCACCGCTGTTCGGAATGGAGCGCGCGCTGTCGTTCTCTGCGACACCGTCGGTCACGCAACGCCGCAAGGCGCATATAATTTGGTGGAATTCGTCGTTCGCGAGGTCGTCCAGCCCAGCGGCGAAAAAATTCGCGTGGATTGGCACGGCCACAATGATCGTGGACTCGCCGTCGCCAATTCGCTCTGGGCGCTCGCCGCTGGCGCGCATTGCGTCCATGGTGCGGCAAACGCGCTCGGCGAACGCGTCGGCAACACGCCCATGGAATTGATGCTCGTTAATCTCACCTTGATGGGCCTTATCAACCGTGATCTCAGCCGCCTCAAGGAATATTGCGACACAGTCGCCGCAGCAACGCACACAACCATTCCACCAAATTATCCGGTCATTGGCAAAGATGCCTTTCGCACCGCCACCGGAGTTCACGCTGCGGCGCTCATCAAAGCTTTCAAGAAAGGCGACATCGCCCTCGCCAATTCCGTCTATAGCGGCGTGCCTTCACATCTCTTCGGGCTGGATCAAGTTATCGAAATAGGTCCTCTAAGCGGCAAGTCCAACGTCATTTTCTGGCTCGAACGCCGCGGAATCCCCGCGGACGACGCGACCGTCACGCGTATCCTCGACGCCGCCAAACATTCTGCGCGCGTTCTCACCGACGACGAACTTCACTTGATTTGTGCTGGAGCAGCCCGCAACTGATGCGCAAACGCGCTTTGCAACTTTTCGTGAATTGCCTTCTCGTTTCCGCTATTCTTTGGAGCATGCCGGCTCGCTCCACAATTTCGATTTCCTCCAATCGTGCCGCGCAGAACGCGCAGCTTGCCCAGAATCCCCAGGTCCAGGCCGCGCTCGCTTGGTTCAAGCCGCACCTGAACTGGATTAATGACGAACAAGCCCGCCTCACGGAAATTCCCGCGCCGCCTTTTGCTGAGGAGAAGCGCGCCGAGGCTGTGAAAGTTCTCCTTGCCGCGTTTGGCCTCGATGTCCATCTCGATAAAGTTGGTAATGTGATTGGAGAACTGCGCGGCATGAACGATCGTGAAGTTGTTCTCATCGCCGCGCATCTCGACACCGTTTTTCCCGCGGACACCGAAATAAAAGTTCGCCGCGAAAAGGATCGCATGTACGCGCCCGGAATCTCCGATAACGGCACAGGCCTCGTCTCTCTCGTCGCCATTGCGCGCGCTCTTCACGAAGCGCGCCTCAAACCGCAGCGCACCATTCTCTTCGTTGCGGACGTCGGAGAAGAAGGTGAAGGCAATCTGCGGGGCATGCGCGCTCTTGTCGATTCCTATCGCGACAAATTGAAGGCTGTGATCGTTCTGGACGGTTCAGGCACGGATCACGTCACCACCAAAGCCCTCGCCTCGCGCCGTATGGAAGCCGTCATTTCCGGCCCGGGCGGCCACAGCTGGTCCGACTTCGGCATTCCCAACCCTATCAGCGCGCTTGTTCGCGCTTCCGTCCGTTTTCTCAATACGCGTGTTCCCGGCTCGCCGCGCACAACTTTTAACCTCGGCCAAATTGAGGGCGGCACGTCCGTAAACTCAATTCCTCACGAAGCGCGCCTGAAAGTGGATGTCCGCTCGGAGAGCGAAGACGAATTGCTGCGTCTTGAAAACGCGCTCCGCGAGTGCATGGCCGCCGGAGTTCGCGACGAAATGGAATCCTCGCGTGATCGTTCGAAAGGCAAGCTTGAATGGAAGGTGGAAATTCTCGGCAGCCGTCCGGGCGGTGAACTCGCTTCCGATTCTCCGCTGCTCGCGGCGTTGCGCGCGGCAGACGATTTTACCGGCAACGACTCACGTATCGAACGCGCTTCCACCGATGCAAACATCCCGCTCTCTCTCGGAATTGACGCAATTGCCATCGGCTCTGGCGGCAACGGCGGCGGCGCTCACTCTTTGCAGGAATGGTACGAACCGAGCGGCCGCGAGAAGGGCTTGCAGCGCGCGCTCCTGACCATCCTGGGCACCAGCGGCATCGCCATGGAGAAAGGGAAGTGATGAAGCTTGGCCAATTTGTTCTTCTCAGCGCATCGGTCTTTGCTGCGCTGGTTGCCGTGCGGCAAGCGAACGCTCAATCCTTGGAATTAGACAAGGACGCACCAGTCACCCTTTACAAAAACGGCCGCATCTACACCAACGATTCCGGCGCGCCCTGGGCCGCTGCCATGCTCGTCCGGGGTGAGCAGATTCTTGCCGTGGGCGACGAAGACGAAGTTTCCGCTCTCGCCGAAAAGAGCACGCGCGTCGTGGACCTCGAAGGACATTTCGTGATGCCCGGCTTCAATGACGCGCACGTTCATCTCGGGAGTGCAGGGCGCGACGCTCTTGCCGTTCAAATGAACGGCGCAGCAACGCTCGAAGAATTTCAGAAGCGCTTGAAAGACACGGTCGCGCATTCGAAAGAAGGTGAATGGATTACCGGCGCCGGCTGGGATCACACACTCTGGCCGCAAAAGAAATTTCCCACGCGCGCAGACGTCGACAAAGTCGCTCCCAAGAATCCCGTTTTTCTTTCCCACATCTCGGGCCACGTAGCTGTTGTGAACTCGCTCGCCCTACAGGTGGCGGGCATCACCGCGAGGACGTCGAATCCCACAGGTGGTGAAATCGAGCACGATTCGAACGGAGAACCGGACGGCATGCTCAAGGAAGGCTCGGCAATGACTCTTGTCGAATCAAAAATTCCGCCTCCCTCCAACGAGCGCCGCAAGCAGGGGATTGAGCTCGCTCTCGCTGACGTGGCCGCGAATGGCGTCACTTCCGTCCAGGACAATTCTCTCGTTGACGCGCTCGGCCAAGCAGGTCCTTCGAACACGGGAAACGACACTTGGGACGATTTCCGCGTTTATCGCGAACTAAAAAAGGAAGGCAAGCTCACCGTCCGCATCACCGAATGGCTTCCCTTCGCTGCTCCGCTTGAAAAACTCGAAGCTATGCGTCGCGAAGGCGGAACTACCGATCCTTGGCTCCGCACTGGCGCACTAAAGATGGTCACGGACGGCGCGCTCGGCTCGCGCACCGCAGCCATGCTGGCTCCGTATTCCGACGATTCAAAAACCTCCGGCATCCTGACCATGGAGCCGGAAAAACTCCGCGCGCTTGCCATCGAACGCGACAAAGCCGGCTTTCAACTCAATTTCCACGCCATCGGAGACCGCGCTAATCGCATCTCGCTCGACGTGTTTGAAGCAGTCGCAAAGGCCAACGGCCCGCGCGACCGCCGCGACCGCATCGAACATGCCCAGGTCGTCGCGCTCTCCGATCTTCGTCGGTTCGCCAGCCTGCAGGTCATTGCGTCCATGCAGCCTTCGCATCAAACTACCGATATGCGCTGGGCGGAAGGCCGCGTTGGCCCGGATCGCATCAAGGGCGCTTACGCCTGGGCTACGCTCCAGAAATTCGGCGCACGTCTTGCCTTCGGTACTGATTACGATGTCGAGGTCATCAGCCCTTTCCGCGGCCTCTATGCTTGCGTGACTCGCGAACTTCCTGACGGCGGTCCCGCAGGTGGCTGGCAACCTCAGGAAAAAATCTCTCTTGCTGATTGCATCCGTGCGTACACTTCCGGCTCCGCCTACGCCGAATTCCAAGAAGGCAAAAAGGGTGAATTAAGAGCGGGAGAATTTGCGGACTTTGTTGTCCTTTCCGACGACCTCACCAAAATTCCGCCGTCTCAGTACACCAAAGTCAAGGTCCTTCGCACCGTCGTCGGCGGCCGCACCGTCTTCACCGCGCCTCACTGATTCGGCCAGATCAGCAAACAAATTTTCTGACTTTCGCAATTCAATCATTTGCATTGACACCCCGCCGTACCCAGGAGTACCTTGCTTCTAACAGGGGCCATAATGGCCTGCATGTACTTTCTTCTTTCGTTTTCTTTGACTTAATTTGTCGGGGCGTCCTGCTTTTGCGGGCGGATTTCGTTTGTGGGAAGTGGTCGGCTTCTTCAGGGGCCAGGGGTAGCGGTTATTTTTTCTAGGGGGTGTAGTACATGAAACGATTGTTATTTGCATTGCTCGTCTGTTTTGTGTTCGTCGTTTCTGCAAGCAGTCAAACGTTTCGAGGGGCCATCAACGGCACGGTGACCGATCAATCCGGAGCAGCTGTACCGAACGCCACGGTGAAAGCCACCGAATCCGCCACCGGCCTTGACCACACCACTGTTACTGCTAGTGAAGGTCAATTTTCCTTTCAGGATATCCCGCTGGGATTTTACAAAGTTTCGATCAGCGCTACCGGGTTCCCCACCAATACAGTCGACAAAGTCGAAGTGGTCGCGGGCACGATCTACACGCTGAACGTCCAGCTTAAACTCGGGCAGGCTTCAACAACGGTAGAAGTTTCCGCCGCCGCGATTACCTTGGACACCACCACCAGTGCGCAGACGATGTCCATTCAAGAGGACGTCGTGCAGAACGCCCCGTTGAATGGACGTGACTTTACCCAGCTGATCGCAGTTCAGCCAGGTTTTGGCGGTTATAACGTCGGCGGCTTCGGTTCTCTCAATGGCACCCGCCCCAACCAGATCAACTGGCAAATCGACGGCGTTGACAACAACGACTTCTGGCATAACATTCCCGCCGTTAATCAGGGCGGTGTGTCTGGCATCGCGGGCGTGGTTCTGCCGATAGACTCGATCGTAGAATTTTCTTCTCAGACGCAGGCCGGACCGGAATCAGGGCGCAATGCCGGCGGCACTGTCAACGTCGTGACCCGTTCCGGTAGCAATGAGTTGCATGGTTCTGTTTACTACTACAATCGAAACGAATTCTATGCGGCTCATACGCCGTTTCTCCCAACGGGCACAAAAGCGCCGCCGCTCCGTAACGAAAACTACGGCGCTTCGCTGGGCGGCCCAATCCTGAAGAACAAAGTCTTTTATTTTGCGAACTACGAAAAGCAGGACTTCATCATCGGTCTATCCGGTATCGCGACTGAACCGTCCGATGCCTGGGTTGCTCTCGCTCAGGATTTGCTGGCCAACCCGGGCGGGAAATATGGAACCTACAGTGCCGTGGCGCAAAGCGCCGCATCAACAACCGCTATTGGCGCCAGTGGTTTCTGGCCGCGCAACCTGATTGGCGGACTTCCCGCGACCACGAATAACTTCTTCAGCCCAATCGCTGAAGTCGGCCATAGTTTTAATGGCGTTGCGCGGTTGGACTACGAAATTTCCAACAAGCACCACCTTTATTTGCGCGGTTATATTGGCCAAGGAAACCAGAGCGCCCCGCTCGGCGGCAGCCCTGCCCTCGGAACTGCAAGTTCGAACCTGGAGGACTACTTCGAAGTTGCGCCGTTGCACGTCGGGAATTATTCCGCCGTTCTCAATTCGACGCTCTCCTCTAAGGTGACCAACCAGTTTCTTTTTGGAGCCAACTACTTTAACCAGATCTTCAACGACTTCAATAACAGCTTCAATACCAAGAGCATGGGCCTCAACCTGAGTGCGGATGCCGTCAACAAGGGTCAGTACATCAACGGCGCTCCAAACATCGTGATCGGACCAAGCGGTGGCGTTTTCGAGCAAATTGGTTTGACTCCGCCGGAAGGCCGCAGCGACCTAACTTGGCACATCAACGACGTCGTCTCTCACAACATCGGCAACCACAGCCTCCGCTATGGCGGTGAATTCCGTCACGCCAAGCTGAATGAGTTCTATCACCGTCGCGGAACCGGTAAGTTCACCTTTATCGGTGACGAGGGGCCCTGGGCGAAGGCAACTGGCTGTGGCTCGGCCGCTCCTACCGCCGCTTGCAAAGCCCTTGATACGAATGGTCAGCTCGTCGGAGCTTTGGCCCTCGCAGATTTTCTCGCGGGCTTCGTTTCAAACAACGTGACCGACGCCGGGTCAACCATAGCCGTAGGCGACCCGGAGCGGTTCGTCGCAGTTAATGCCTTCAGCCTAAACTTCCAGGATAGCTGGCAGGCAACCAAGCGGCTGAATCTGACGTTCGGACTTCGGTACGAATATTTCGGCCCGATGCACAGCGAACACAACGACATCGCCAACTTCGTTCCGGGCACGGGCTTAGTCGCTCTCCCCTCTGGCACAGGCGTTTTCTCGCCAGACCGCAACAACTTTGCGCCCCGGTTCGGCTTTGCCTACCAGGCTAACCAGAAGGGAGATTTTGTCGTACGCGGCGGCATCGGAATCTTCTACGACCAAATCAACCTTAATCCGTTCCTCGATTTCCGGCCGCCTGTAGCCGCGCCGCAAGGCATCGAGGGCAACGCGTTTGGTTCAACTCCCGTCTCCACCTATACGGCGCCGTTCTGTGGCACGCTAGCGGACGGCAGTTATCAGTGGGATGCAGTCCAGCAGGCTACTTGCCCGGCAGGGTACACCCACGCAGGCACGGCAAACTCGGACGGGGCCATCTTCGGCCGGGCGATCGCGTGCAGCGACCCGAATTGCGGCGCAGCGACCGATCCCAAGGGCCTCGGCGTATACTCGGTCAGCAAGAACTTCCGGACGCCGTATTTCTATAACTACAACCTGCAAGTCGAGAAAGGCTTGGGCGGTGCCGGCGTTTTCCAGGTTGGCTACGTTGCTAGCCAGGGCCGCAAGCTCAACCTCGTGAGCAACATCAATCAGGCCGGAGCGTTCCCGAACTTTGGTGCCGTTCTTCAGCTAAATACGATTGGTACCTCGAACTATAATGCCCTGCAAGCCGTATACCGCTCCAGAAACTGGCATGGGCTGACCTCACAGGTGGGCTACACCTGGTCGCACGCCCTCGATGAAATCAGCGAATATCGCGCTGCTGTTCTCGATGACGCCTTTAACAAGCGCGCTGACTACGGCAACGGCGATTTCGACACTCGCCATCTCTTCACACTCAATTTCACTTATGAAGTGCCGAAAGCGGCTTGGGCAACGTCTGCGTGGTCTAGTCGCCTCGTCAACGGCTGGCAAGTCAGCAGCATTATGAACTTCCATTCCGGCCAGCCATACGACGAACTTCTGTCTGGGCTCAACTTCCTTGGCGGCAAGGCGACGACCGGGTCTAACAAGTTCGATCCGAGCATTCCGGGTTTGCAGTGGCTGAACCCGTCGGCGTTCTGCAATCCCAGTGAGAAGAATCCAGTGACCAAGTTGCCCGATCCCGGATGTGCGGGGGCCCCTGTCTCGCGCAACAAATTCCCCGGGCCGAACTTCAGGGACGTCGACCTGTCGGTAATCAAGAACATTCCGCTTACCGAGCGTTTCAACCTTCAGTTGCGCGCTGACATGTTCAACATGTTCAACCGCACCAACTTTGCTTCTGGTGTTGGTTCAGTCGGCACCAGTTGCCATGAAGACTTCACTGCACATACCTGCAAGGCGGGATTCGGCCAGGTCACGGACACTATCGGCGACTTCAACGGCGCTCCTGGCCTCGGCCCTGGCGAGCAGTTCAACATGCAACTCGCGGTCAAGCTCCGCTTCTAAAGGTCAGTTCGACCAATTTGCCGGGAAGCGTCGTGAGGCGCTTCCCGGTTTTCTTTTACAACGAGCGAAACACTTCCCAAATGAACCAGAATGTGTGTGGCTCAATCAAACTTGCAGTAAGCTACGCTGCAATTCGACATGACGCAAAGCGCAGCCGCACCTTATCCAAGCCGAACTCGTGCCGACCTTGCGCTCGCCTTCTGCACAATTCTCTGGGGCTCAACCTTTGTCGTTGTAAAAAACTCGCTCGACCACTCTTCCGTTTTCTTATTTCTCGCCCTTCGCTTCACACTGGCTGGAATTGTAATGGCGCTGTGGCGCCCGAAGGTTTTCCTAACTGTCGAACGCGACGAGATTTTCGCCGGTTTGCGTCTCGGATTTTTCATGTTCGGCGGCTACGCATTTCAGACGGCCGGACTTCAATACACGAGCGCTTCCAATTCCGGTTTCGTCACCGGCTCCAGCGTCGTTCTCGTTCCGCTTTTGTTTGGCCTCTTCTGGGGCCATCGCCTCACCGCGTGGGTTTACGCCGGAGCCCTAGCGGCAGGATTCGGACTGTACTATCTGACTATACCTAGCAAGGGAGTAAGTCACTTAAACCGCGGTGACGTGCTCACTTTCGTGGCCGCCGCGTCTTACGCGGTGCACATTATTTTGGTCAGCGAGTATACGCGCCAACATTCCGCGCACGCGCTCAGCGTGCTCCAAGTCATTGCCTGCGCAGCGATGGCCTGGATCATGACCGCCGTCTCCCACGCGATCCGCTGGCAGCCCATCCGCTTCGAACCAAGTTGGTCTTTGTTCATCGGCATCACCATTTGCGCCATCTTCGCAACTGCAGTCGCGTTTTCCGTCCAACTTTGGGCGCAGCAATACACAACGCCGGGTCACGCCGCGATTTTGTTTACGCTGGAACCGGTGTTTGCCGTGCTGACTTCTTACCTCTTTCTTGGAGAGCGGCTGGCGGCGCGTGCAATTTTTGGTGCCGCTTTTGTCCTAGCAGGCATCCTCATCGCCGAGCTTCTCGCCCCCGCCGCGCCCGAATCCGCCGAACCCACCGGCGAACACCCATAGGGGCCGATTTTTAGATCGGCTTTTCTGTGGTTGGCTTTGTTGCTTTTGCCGTAGCGCAGTTTGGAGAGGCGAACCTACGTCGTCAGGTTTTGCTCTTGGTTTTGCACTTGTAGGGGCCGCCTTCTGAGGCGGCCCTTTGGACTCTGGTGTAGCGCAGGGCGAGTCCGCGAGCCCTGCGGCCTTAGGGGGTCGGAGCTTTAGCTCCGACATAAAGGCTTAGAAAACGTGGGGCTTTAGCCCCTGAGGAGATGCTTTTCTTTGTTTGGAGTCTTATCTTCCGTTCGAGTAGTACTTCACATCAACCGGCTCGTACATCACGGCCGTCCCGGCATGAGCCCTCTCATACGCGTCAATCGCCGCCGCATGTTGCATCGTCGTTCCAATATCATCGAGCCCCTTCAACAAAACTTCCTTCCGCGCCGGTGCAATTTCAAATTTGTATTCGAGCCCGTGGTTGTCCCGCACCGTCTGATTCGGCAAATCGACGGAAAGGGAATAGCCCTCTTCCTTCCACGTCCTTTGGAACAACTCCTCAATCTGTTCTTCACTCAGCTCCGCGGGCAAAATCCCGTTCTTGAAACAATTGTTATAAAAAATATCCGCGTAGCTCGGCCCAAGAATCACGCGAAATCCGTAATCGCCAATCGCCCACGGTGCATGCTCTCGGCTCGATCCGCACCCAAAATTCGCGCGCGTCAGCAGCACGCTCGCGCCCTTGTAACGCGGAAAATTCAGCACAAACTCCGGATTCGGTTTTTCCCCCGGCTGCGTGTAGCGCCAGTCATAAAACAAGATCCGCCCAAAGCCCTCGCGCGTCAGCGCCTTCAAAAACTGCTTCGGCACCATCTGATCTGTATCCACATTCACGCGATCAATCGGCTGCACAATCCCAGTGTGTGTAATAAATGGTTTCATGTTGGATTAACCTTCTTGTCTGCCTTGTTTTCTATCAGGATGTTTCCCGCTCACGGCGTGCACAAAGAGACCGATCCATGTCTGCACCGGTATTACAAACACCGCTGCTAAGAAGAAATACGTTCTCAACGGGGGTTTCGACACATACGCGAGGAAGAGCAGCACTCCGATTAAGACGCCCGGAAGCGCGATCAGCGGTCCAATTAGGAGCACTCTCGCGAGCGGAGCACGGGGCTTGGGTGCCGATTCCGTCACAAGCTATCCACTCAAAACTACTCCACATGCGTCACATCAAATTCCCGCACATCCACAAAATGCCCCGCCAGCGCCGCTGCGGCTGCCATCACCGGGCTCACCAGATGCGTCCGACTGTCGCGCCCCTGCCGCCCTTCAAAGTTCCGGTTCGAAGTACTTGCGCTCCGCTCATGCGGTGGCAGCACGTCCGCGTTCATCCCAATGCACATGCTGCAGCCCGCATCGCGCCATTCGAATCCCGCTTCCGTAAATATCTGGTCTAGCCCTTCTTTTTCCGCCGCCGCCTTAATCCCGCGCGACCCCGGCACAATCAGCGCCTGCTTGATGCTCTTTGCCACGTGCTTTCCCGCCACCAAATGCGCCGCCGCTCGCAAATCATCCAGCCGCGAATTCGTGCACGACCCAATGAACACGCGGTCCACGTTGATATCCGTAATCGGTGTCCCCGGTTTCAATCCCATGTACTTCAGCGCGCTCTCCGTCGCCTTCCGATCGTTCGGATCTTTGAAATCATGCGGGTCCGGCACGCGCGCCGTCACGCTCGTCACCATGCCCGGATTCGTTCCCCACGTCACCTGCGGCGCAATTTGTTCGGCGTGCAGCTCCACCGTCATGTCAAATTTCGCGTCATCATCCGACCGCAACTTCTTCCAGCGCTCCACCGCCTCTTGAAACTCTTTTCCGCGCGGCGCAAACGGCCTTCCCTCGATGTACGCAAACGTCGTCTCATCCGGCGCGACCATTCCCGCGCGCGCGCCGCCTTCAATGGACATGTTGCATACCGTCATCCGCCCGTCCATCGAAAGCGCACGAATCGCTTCTCCGCCATATTCCGCAACGTGTCCCGTTCCGCCGCCGATGCCGATTTTTCCGATGATCGCCAAAATAATATCTTTCGCCGTCACGCCTTTCGGCCGCTTCCCATGCACCAAAATGTGCAGCGTCTTCGACTTCGCTTGCACCAAACACTGCGTCGCCAGCACGTGCTCCACTTCGCTCGTGCCAATCCCAAACGCCAGCGTCCCAAACGCTCCGTGCGTCGAAGTGTGCGAATCTCCGCACACGATCGTCTGTCCCGGCTGCGTAATTCCTAACTCCGGCCCGATGATGTGCACGATCCCCTGATTTTTGCTGTTCATGTCGAACAGCCGCACGCCTGTTTCGCGGCAATTCTTTTCCAACGCTTCGAATTGCAGCCGCGCATCCGTATCCACAATCGGCAGCAACCGGTCTTTCGTCGGCACCGAATGATCCATCACGGCAAACGTCAAATCTGGCCTCCGCACTTTGCGCCCTTCGGCCTTCAATCCCGCGAACGCCTGCGGCGACGTGCCTTCATGAATCAAATGCCGGTCAATGTAAATGATCGCTGGTTTCCCCGGTTCCTGATGAACCAGGTGTTCATCCCATATTTTTTCGTCGAGGGTTTTTCCAGGCATGGCTGTCACCACGAAAGTTTAGCACCGCCGTAACCTCAGGGCAAAAATCAAGTAGCGTAGGCACTCTTGCCTGCGCAGCACCGCCACTAAACTCTCTCCGACTGAAAGAGTAAGATGGTCGCGATGAGAAGCTATTTCACGATCCTTGAATCTACCCCCGTCGGCTCTTTGCGACTGGTCGCCAATGAAATCGGCCTTCGTTCCGTCTGGTTTCTCCGTGGCAGCAAGCAACAAAAGCCGGCCCCGGATCAAAAACCAGATTGGAAAGAGGACCGGGCTTTCTTCGCCGACGTCATTCGTCAACTCAACGCTTACTTCTCCGGCGAATTAAAGGTGTTCGAAATTCCTCTCCTGTTCGAAGGCACGGAATTTCAAAACCGTGTCTGGAAAACGCTGCAAACCATCCCGTATGGCGAAACGATTTCTTACGGTCAGCTGGCCAAGCAAATCGGCGATCCCAAAGCCGTTCGCGCCGTAGGAGCCGCCAACGGACAGAATCCCATTCCCATCATCGTTCCGTGCCACCGCGTCATCGGCAGCAACGGCAGCCTCACCGGCTTCGGCGGCGGCCTCGAAAACAAACGCAAGCTCCTCGAACTCGAGCGCGGCCAGCGCACTTTGTTGTGATTTCGTAGTGGCGGGTCTTTAGACCCGTGCTTTTTCTTTGACTATGGGTGCCCCAGGTTCGTTCTTGAACCTGGGTCTCGCTTTATCTTCTAAATCTTTTGCCTCTTCCAAAACCCCCGCTTGAACAAAACCATACTCACCGCCGCCATCGAAGCCTCCGCCACCACCACCGACCAATACACGCCCTGCGCCTGCATGCTCGTGTGAATCGCCAGAAAATACGCCAGCGGAATCTCCAGCATCCAGAACGCAAAGAAATTCACGATCGTCGGCGTAACGGTATCGCCTGCTCCGTTGAACGCCTGCAACATCACCATCGCGTACGCGTACCCAATATTCCCGTAGCTGAAAATGCGCAGCGCTGATGCCGCCAACGGCAAAACAACCGGATCGTTCGTGAACAACCGTACGGTCGGCTCGGCGAAGAAAACAAAAAACACGCCGACAGCACCCAGAAAAATCATGTTGTACAGACCCGTCCGCCAGACCGATTTCTCCGCGCGCTCCGGCTGCTTCGCTCCAAGGTTCTGCCCAACGAGCGTCGCGGCCGCATTGCTCAGTCCCCACGACGGCAAAATCACAAAAATCAGGATTCGAATCGCAATCGTGTAGCCTGCCAGCGCCGCCGAACCGAAGACGCTCACAATTCGCACAAGCCCGATCCAGCTTGTGTGTGCAATCGCAAATTGCAGGATTCCCGTCAGCGAAACGCGTAGCAGCCGGAACAGCACTCCGAAGTTCACGTGAATCTGCTCCCGCAAAATCCGGATTCGCTCCGTCCCGCGCAACAAGCGGTAGAACTGATACAGAACGCCGATGCTGCGCCCTGTGAACGTCGCGAGGGCCGCTCCCGTCACGCCCAGCTTCGGGAATGGCCCCAGTCCAAAAATCAGGCACGGGTCGAGAATCAAATTGATGATGTTCGAAACCCAAAGCAGCCGCATCGCAATCGCCGCGTCGCCTGCTCCGCGAAAAATCGCGTTGTTCAGAAACAGCAGCAGAATCGCGCCGCTTCCGCCCAACGCAATCCGCGCGTAGCCGGAGCCAACCTTCACAATTTCCGGCGATGCACCCATCAAGTGCAGCAGGTTCGGCGCAAAAATCAGACAGGGAATCCCAATGAGAAGGGAAACGCTAAGGCCAATCACAATCGCCTGCACGCCCGCAACCGCTGCCGCCTTGGGATCTTTCTCCCCAATTCGTCGCGCCACCATCGCCGTCGTGGAAAGGCTAAGTCCCAGCCCAACCGCAAACACTAAAGCTAACAAGGATTCCGTCAATCCCACCGTTGCCACTGCGTCTGGTCCCAGGCGCCCGACCCAGAACACATCCACCACCGCGAACAGCGACTCCAGCACCATCTCCAAAACCATCGGAATCGCCAGCAGGATGATCGCGCGATTCAGATTGCCCGTCGTGAAGTCCTGGTGCGACCCTCGCAGTGCCTCGCGTATGGACGTCCAGTACGAAGGTAAAGGCGCAACCATCGGTTCATTTTGCGTGGACATAAAACCGTACATGCTTTCTGCGCAGGCGCAAACGCCCGCGCGGTTGGAAAATCGACTATAGAGAAAAACGGGAGAAAACAGGAACCGCTAGTTAGCGGTTAAAGCGTAACAGCGACAGAGATGAGAGCGAGGAACATATTTCACCGTGGGCGTCTTGAACGTGTGCCGATGCATCGATTGTATACGGGAGGAACGGCCTTACGCCAGAAGAAGTTTTTGTCGCCGCGCTATTTGGCGAGTTCGGGCTTTGTGTCCAGCGGTCATGGATCGTAATCCAGACTGAATTAAACCCCGTCGGGAATGGCGCAGCCGGAGGGAGAAGAAATTGCCTGTACTAGAGAGGAAAAAAACAGCCTTCATTACTATAAAGTGTATATTAGCGCACTTGATAAAATCATTCATCAATCAAGAGTCTTTCGCTTGGTTCAAGCTGGATTGGCGGGGTTTGTGTTATCTGCTTTGGGCCGCCAGTCAGGGCTCAAGGTGCTGAGGTAGCAACCAAGAGCGTGATTGAAATTGAACCGCAGGTTTTTGACCGGCTCATTGTTCCGCTTCGGAAAATGGTGAGCCAGAAAAGCAACGTCCTCATCCCGAACTCTAATTACCCTAACCAAATCGGAGTCCCCCATCCGTGCCTTCGCCAATATTCTCAGCGCAATCTGGTAGTCTCCCCGCGGCATAGGAAAAGCGTGCTGACTCTGAAATTCTAGGCGCTTAACGTAAGCTTCAGATTTGGAAACGAAAGTGGTTGCCGGGAAGCTCTCGAAGCGAGTGTGAATAGAAGTCTCTTTCTCTGGCAAATATTCAGTCGTGAGATTGGATATCCAGTCCATTTCTGTTTGCCGGGATTCGGAGAGAGATTTCAGCGAACAATCCACCTTGTGGATGACAGCCACGCCGCTGCCTTCGTTGTACATTGCTACTTCAGGCATGCACTTAAGCTTGCCGTTTGGCAAAAACCTGATCAATGCAACTTCACCCAGGATACATTTAAGTTTTGGCCCGCGAAAGAGTGTCAGGTAAGCTGTAGTGCCAGAAACGACCAGAGCCAGGCCGGAGATGACGGCTGAGATGATGTCTTTTAACAACATCGCCTAATTCTTTTGTTGACCCCAGGAATTCGCTGCTCGAGTATATGCCAGGGCATCGTACATGAGAAGATATCCGGTATTGAAGCCTATCAAGCTCTGGGAGCGATTGCCCTGGCTTAATACCGCCATGACTTCAGATCCGCTCCCGGTGGCGCCGTCTTTGTCATGCGTTCCAGAATCTTCGGCAAATACTGCGTGTTGTAATGCAATCGCGACAAGTAATTCGGCAAATTCGGATCGCCGTTCCAGCAATGTTCCGCCTTATCTCCGTACTTCACTTCGCCGTCGTACGGCGGATTGGTAGTCGTCCTCAAGAAGTCCTCCAGCAAATAAACCGCGTCGTTGAGCATGTAATTGTCGGCGCTGCCGACGTAAATATGTAGCTTGCCTTGCAGTTTCGGCCCGAGCGTCATCCAGTCTCTCTGCAAAATCGCGCTCAAGTCGTAATGTTCTTTCCAGTATTCCGCAACTTTGTGGTCGATCTCGCCCGTCTCTTTGTCGAAAATCTGCTGCGGGTACCCGTCCGCGCCCACTGGCCCGTATACCGCCTGCCAAATATCGAACTGCTCGCCCGAACGCGCGTGCGTTCCCAGCGTCAGCTCATATTGATTCGCGGATTGCGTCGTCGCCAGGGTCTGCCCCAAATAGTTTCGGTAAGACGGCTGCGCCATCTTCGTATGCGGCCCTTGCAAATAAAATGCGTTCTTGTCTGAATACAAATTGACGTTCGTATAAGCGCGAAAATCCACCGGATCGGGACACGCCACAAACGCCCCGTTGTAATGGTCGGGATAGAACATCTGCACCGCTAGCGATTCCCATCCGCCCGTCGAGCCACCGTACACGAATCGCGCCCAGCCTTGCCCAATGGCGCGAAATTGCTTTTCGAGGACGGGGATGAGTTCGGTTTCGATGGCTTCGCCGTACGGGCCGAGGTTGGCAGAGTCCACGGCGTAGGAATCGTCATAGTAAGGATTCGCGTGGTTGATCTGCGCGACGAGGTAGCGGGGGAAATCTTTCGAAATCCAAGTCTGGTAGAACTTGTATTCCTCTTCCTGCTGAATCCGGTTGTAGCCGGAAATGTGAAACCGCTCCGAATAATCCGGCTTCAAGTTCGGATCGGGCGGTTCCGTTCGCAAACCCTCGAAGTCGTGATTGAAATGATCTTCGGAAATCATCAACGGAAAGCGCGCATTGGGATGCTCCTCAAATCCTTCCGGCACCAGCACATTCGCACTCAAAAACATCGGCCTGCCCCAGAATTTCGTCAGCAGTTGCGATTGAATCTTCAAATGCCGGACATACTTCGTATCTTTCGGATCCGGAATCGGCGCGATCTCCTGATCCAGTGAAATCGAAAGCTTCGTCGAACTGTTGACAGCAATTTTCTCCGGCTTGCTGTAAAAATTTCCCGGTGCGGAATTCCAGTGTTGTCCTTCGCCCCGGTCCATCGGCAATTTCAATGTGTGGCCATCCGCGCGATGAAACGTTTCGTACCGATGCAGCAGCGCCTGCACGTAGTATTCGCCGGGCTTCAAATCATGCAAATACCGAATCGGATATCCGAATGCATTCTTGTCGTTTACGGCGATAGTTTCGCCTGGTTTCAACTGATCCACGTCTACGCCGAAAATGATCTGTGTCTTGTACGAGAGACTGATCTGTTTGCGCGGTTCGGCGGAAGGATCGGTCGAAAGTAAAACAAAGACTCGTCCATCGAGCGGCGTCGCGCTTCGTTCTTTCGGAAACGAGATCGAAAACTGCGGCGCCTGCGCGATGGCCGCAGCGCCAGACGTTACGAAACAAATTGTGATGAACAAGCCTCGAACGAGTGACACGGCAGAGCGACGCATGAAAAACTCCAGAAATAAAGTTGAAATCGAGCCGACGCATCATACTGCGAATGTGAGATAGTGTCCGGGAAAAAGTTCGCGCCAGAAGGGAATTGGAATGGGAAATGTGAACAAAGTGAGGTGGGGCGTTCTCGGCGTCGCTTCCATCGCCATGCGCAAAGTCATTCCCGGCATGAAAAAAGGAGAATGGAGTGAAATCTCGGCAATCGCGTCGCGCGATTTGAAAAAAGCGGAAGAGGCAGCGAACAATTTGAGAATTCCAAGAGCTCATGGCTCCTACGAAGAACTTCTTGCCGACAAAGAAATCGAAGCGATTTACAATCCGCTTCCAAATCACTTGCACGTTCCCTGGTCCATCAAAGCCGCCGAAACGGGAAAGCACGTTCTTTGCGAAAAGCCGATCGCGCTGAGTGCGAAAGAAGCGGAAACGCTGCGCGAAGCTCGCGATCGTTACAGAGTAAAAATCGGCGAAGCGTTCATGGTGAAAACGTATCCGCAGTGGTTGCGAGTGCGTGAACTCGTTCAACAAAAAAGAATCGGCGAACTGAAATCCGTCATCACCACCTTCAGTTATTTCAATCGCGACACAAAGAACGTCCGTCACAAAGTCGAATGGGGTGGCGGCGGACTCCTCGACATCGGCTGCTATCCAATCACGCTTTCGCGCTGGTTTTACGGCGAAGAACCGAAACGCGTGACCGGAACTCTCGAGCGCGATCCCGAATTCGGCACGGATCGTCTCGCGTCCGCGATCCTTGAATTTTCAAGCGGCCACTCCATTTTCACCGCGGGAACGCAAACAAACTATTTTCAACGAATGACTCTGCTCGGCACTACCGGCCGCATTGATGTCGAAATTCCTTTCAATGCGCCGACGGACCGGCCATTGCCGTTGGCGATTTCCAATGGAATGGAATTTGTTGGCGGAAGCCAAGTAATTGAAATGATTCCCGCAGCAGACCAGTACGCGATTCAGGGGGATGCGTTTTCGCGAGCGATCCGTGAAAACACGGAAGTGCCGGTGCCACTGGAGGATTCGATCGCGAATATGAAAGTGATTGACGCGATTTTTCGGTCTGCTTCAAGTGGGAAATGGGAAACGCCGTGACGGTCAGCTGCGAGACTTTAAGTCGCTAGAGAAATTTCGTAGTGGCGCACGCGGCGGTCATAATCGCTGAGCAGCGCAGCGGCTTCGGGAGCGATGACGGCAGCCTCAGGGTCTGGATGGGCAAACGAGTCAATCGAGGCGAGGTCCTTCCAGATGGTCGTAACGACAATTTCGAATTCTCGGCCGTTTGCGCGAATGAAGAGTTCGGCGCGAACGAATCCCGGAATGGAGCGAAGTTCGGGAAACACGTTGCGCGAGAGATGCAATTTGTAGGCTTCGAGATTTTGTGAAGGCGCACGAGCCGACCAAACGCGAGCAATCATTGCCACCTACTTCCGGTTTTAGTGTAAGCCCTTTATTGACCTCGCGAGTCCGCGAGCGATTGTTTTTCGAAAACGGTCCAAATTCACCTTCTGCTGATTGATAACACGATTGGACGCAATTCGCGCCGATGCTTGTATGATTGCATCACCTTCTCAAGTTTCTTGACCAGGAGCCCGGTTTGAGAGCAGTGCGTCGCGTGACGTTCACGTGGTCCGTTGTGATACTTGCGAGCGTGCTGCCTTCGTTCGCGCAAGCGCAAAAACCGGATCAGGTTCGGTTTACGGACGTAACCACAAAAGCGGGAATTGAATTCACGCATTTCAAGGGCAACAAGGGCATGTCCATCAACTTGGAGGAATTTGGGCCGGGCGTTTGTGTGGCCGATTTCGATGGAGACGGCTGGCAAGACATTTATTTCGTGAACGGGCACGATCGCTATGGACGCGGAATCAAGGTTCGAAACGCACTCTACCACAACAATCGCGATGGGACATTTACGGACGTGACGGAAAAAGCGGGCGTGCCGGGAACGGAGTTTGGGCTTGGCTGCGTGTGGGGCGACTACGACAATGACGGTTTTCCGGATTTGTTCGTGACGCAGTTTGGAAAAAATGTTCTGTACCACAACAATGGCGACGGGACTTTTACGGACGTCACTGACAAGGCAGGCGTCGGCGGGCTGGAGACGGGATTGTTCCATGCAGGCGCAACGTTCGTCGACTATGACCGCGACGGCAAGTTGGATCTTTACGTGGGAACGTACGTGATGATGGATCCAGAGACGCAACGCTACTGCAAGGTTTCTACATTTCTTACCAGTTGCCCGCCGAACGCTTATAAAGGCAGCCCGAACGCTCTGTACCACAACAATGGAGACGGCACGTTCACAAACGTGACCAAGAGCGCGAAGATTCTGGAGCCCGAGGGTAAAAACCTTGCGGTCGGAGCCGCGGATTTCGACAACGACGGCTGGCCGGACATTTTTGTGGCAAACGACGGGATTCGCGCATTCCTGTTTCGCAACAAGCACGACGGCACATTCGAAGAGATCGCAGGAATGGCAGGGATGGCCTATAACCAGTGGGGACAGCCCATGGGCGCAATGTGCATTTCCCTGGAGGATTACAACAACGATGGGTTCCTAGACCTTTACATTTCTGATTTCCAAGGGAGTTCGGATCATGTCTGGCGCAATGAGGGGAAAGGATTCTTTGCCGAAGTGAGCGATCAGGCAGGGATTACGATTCCGACAAAAACCGTGCTGAGTTTCGGCGGGGGATTTTTCGATTACGACAACGACGGGTGGGTTGACATCTTCATTGCGAACGGCCACGTCTATCCGGAAATCGAGCAGAGTTTTCCGGATACGCACTACAAGCAGCGGAACACGGTTTTTCACAATCTGCGCAACGGAAAATTCGCGGAAGCTTCCGCGGCGACGGGGATTGCGGCGCTGCCGCCGCGCGTCGGGCGAGGCGTGGCGTTTCTGGATTTCGATAACGACGGCGCCGTGGATGTTTTAGTGGCGAATAACGGAGATCCACCGACGCTGCTGCGGAACAGCGGGGAAAACGGCAATCATTTCCTCAATTTCAGACTCGTCGGAACCAAGAGCAATCGTGACGCGATGGGCGCACGCATCCGCGTTGTTGCCGGAGACATTTCCCAGATTCGGGAGATTGCGGGCGGCGGAAGTTATCTGTCGCAGAGCGATCTACGCGCAAATTTTGGATTGGGTTCGGCGACGCGCGCGGACTTGGTCGAAGTGACCTGGCCGAGCGGCGCGAAGCAAACATTCAAAGACGTCGAAGCTGATAAGTTTTGGCTCATCGTGGAAGGCAGCTCGGAAGTTACCCGCCAGCCGATTAAGGCCAAGTGAGTCCATGATTCACTGACACGCCGGCACGAACTTCCGGTGCTAGATAGAGCCGCCGGCGATAGAGGGGACGAGCAAAACGCGATCGCCGTCTTTGAGCGAGCAGGTTTCTCCCCCGAGGAAGCGAATGTCTTCTTCGTTGAGATAGACGTTCAGGAACTGGCGGATTTGACCCTGACCGTCGCGGACGTGTTTTCCCAGGCCTGGAAATTGATTTGTCAGCACGTTCAAAGCTTCAGCGACGGTTGTTGCGCTACAGGAATATTTCGGCGAGCCGTCAGTGAATTTGCGGAATGCCGTGGGGATTTCAATGGTTACGGACATGCTTTTGCTCTCCTCGAAATAAAATCAAACTTTTGCAACTGCGGCAGACGCTGCTAGCTGCGAATCCAGATACGCCTCGAAAGCTTCGAGGCGGGGCGCGATAGCTTCGGTGGCAGGATATTCTGCGGCGACGGCGTCGGTGGTTTTTAGGCCGTTGCCGGTGACGCAAACGACGGTGGTTTCGTTCGGGCCGATGCGGCCGGCTTCGATCAATTTTTGCGTGACGCCGACGGTGACGCCAGCGGCGGTTTCACCGAAGATGCCTTCGGTTTCGGCGAGCAGTTGAATTGCTTCCACAATTTCGGGATCGGAGACGTCTTCCGCCCAACCGCCGGAGCTGCGAATTTCTTTCATCGCGTAGGGGCCGTCGGCGGGATTGCCGATAGCCAGTGAACGAGCGATGGTCTGCGGCTTTTGCGGTTCAAAGCGGGCGAGATTCCGCTTCACGCCATCGGAGATTGGCGAGCAGCCTGTTGCTTGCGCGCCGAAAAACTTCACGGGCTTTTCTTTGACCCAGCCGAGAAGAACGAGTTCCCGAAACGCTTTGGCGATTTTGGTGATGAGCGAACCGCCAGCCATGGGGACGACGACGTTGTCCGGGAGAGTCCAGCCGAGTTGTTCGGCGATTTCGTAGCCGTGCGTTTTGGAGCCTTCGGCGTAATACGGACGCAGATTGACGTTGACCAAGCCCCACTGAAAACGGTCGGCGATTTGCGCGCAAAGGCGATTCACGTGGTCGTAGTTCCCGTTGATGCGAACGATGCGCGCGCCGTAGATCGCGGTGTTGAGAATTTTGGCGGCTTCGAGATCGGCGGGGATGAAGACGCACGCGTCGAATCCTTGCTGAGCGGATTGCGCAGCGACGGCGTTGGCGAGATTTCCAGTGGAGGAGCAGCCGACGGTTTTGAAGTCAAAGCGCCGCGCGGCGGCGAGGGCCGTAGCGACGACACGATCCTTGAAAGAGAGCGAGGGATAACAGACGGCGTCGTTCTTGACGTAGAGACTTTCGAGGCCCCATTTCTTGCCGAGATGGCGCGCGGGAACGAGCGGGGTTCCACCAACGGAATTTGGCGAAGAGAAATTTTCGGGGAGGGGAAGAAGTTCGGAGTAGCGCCACATGTTGAAATTGCGCGAAGCGAGATTTTCCTTGCGGGCGATTTTCTTGAGGGCATCGTAGTCGTAGGCCACTTCGAGCGGAGAAAAACATTCTTCGCAAAATGAATTGGGCGAGTTGCCCCAAAGTTTTCCACATTCACGGCAACGCAACTGATAGCACTCGGACATGAGCCACCTTTTTTCTGGCGACGGCAATGGCGAAGTAAGCGAAAAGGGCAGCAAGAGGGAGAAACAAAAAGCCCTCCGTGCCAAAGAGTGCAAGGAGGGTCTCAGAAAGCTCTGGGAAACTCGACCAGCTCTTTAGCAGTTTTTTACGTGGAGCAAGTTGCCCTAAATCGCCACGTGCGCCGCAACCGCGGCTGAATTCATGTTGGGGGAAACGAGAGGGATTGTCAAGCCTAAGTGAGTAGTCGGTAGTTTGTAGCGAGTAGAAGGGCCGCAATGGATGGTGCGTCGAGCCGAAGAGATATGTCCCGCAAAAAAAGCTTGACAGGTAGGTGTTATAGTGTACTAATACACTAGAAAAGGGGTCGGCCGCCGCTCGAAGGTGAACGCGCGCACTGAATGAGCGGGGAGAATCCGGCCCCAGAAAGCTTAAGGAGAATGAATCATGAAAGTCCTTCGCCGAATGTTATCCATTGCTGCTGTGATGTCGCTTTCGATTGTGGCTTTTGCCCAATCAGACGCGCACAAGGCCACCGAGAAAGCCGCGCCCTCCGAGGCGCAAAAGTCGTTCACGTTACTGAAATCCGTCGCCGGCACCTGGCAAGGGTCGGGAACGACCGACCCGCCGCAAGGAGGCATGGAGCATTTCAACGCGCAGATCACCATGCGCGTGACCTCCCGGGGGAATGCGCTGGTGCATGAGATGAAAGACCCGGCGGCGCCAGACGACCCAACGAAATACGACCATCCGGTCACGATGTTCTATCTGGATGGGGACCGCCTATTCTTGACGCACTATTGCGACGCGGGAAACCGGCCACGCATGGTGGCGCGGACGTCCCCGGACGGAAAAACCCTGGAATTCGACTTTCTGGACGTAGCCGGCGGTACACAGTATGGACACATGTACCACGCCGTGTTCACCATCATTGATGCCAACCACCACATCGAGGACTGGACGTACATGATGCCGGGGGAGAAGCCCGTCCACGCGCACATGGACCTGCAACGGAAAAGCTAACTTCGGCGGAATCAACGAGAAATCAGATGGACCGTGAGTGGAATGACAATCAGCCGATTTATCGCCAGCTCCGAGATCGAGTGGTGGCGATGATTCTGGATGGGGTGTTGAAAGAGGGCGATCCGCTGCCATCGGTGCGAACCGTGGCGGCGGATTACCGGGTCAATCCACTCACGGTTCTGAAGGGATACCAAGAATTGGTGGACGAGAAGCTGGTGGAGAGCAGGCGCGGCCTCGGCATGTTTGTGAATGAGGGCGCGCGCGAACTTTTGCTGCGAAGCGAGCGAGAGAACTTTTTGAAGGAAGAGTGGCCGCGGATTCACGCGACGATTCAGCGGCTTGGGTTGAAGCCGGAAGAGCTGCTGAATGGGCGCGCGCAACGCGGGCCGACTTCGAAGGAAGAAGAGAAGGAGCGCTGAAGCCATGGCATGCATAGAAGCACGCGGTCTGCGCAAGGCGTTTGGAGCAACGGTCGCATTGGACGGCGTCGACTTGCGCGTGGAAGAGGGACGGATCCTGGGCCTGATCGGGCCGAATGGGGCGGGAAAGACGACGGCGTTGAACGCGATTCTTGGGCTGATTCCGTATCACGGCGAGCTGAAAGTGCTGGGGCTCGATCCCTGGGCGGTGCGGGATCAGTTGATGCGCGACGTCTGTTTTATTTCGGATGTGGCCGTGTTGCCGCGATGGATTCGCGTTTCGGAGGCGCTGGAGTATTTGCAGGGAGTGCACCCGCGATTCGAGCGGGCCAAAGCGGAAGGATTTTTGGCGAAGACCAGCATCAAGTCCACGAGCAGGGTAAAGGAATTGTCGAAGGGCATGGTGGTGCAGCTGCACCTGGCGCTGGTGATGGCGATAGACGCGAGATTGCTGGTGCTCGATGAACCGACGCTGGGACTGGACATTCTGTACAGAAAGCAGTTCTACGATTCGCTGCTGAACGACTACTTCGACGGAAGCCGGACCATTCTGATGACGACGCATCAGGTGGATGAGATTCAGGACGTTTTGACGGATCTGATGTTCATCGACCGAGGGCGCATTGTGCTGAGCTGCAGCATGGAGGGATTTGAGACGCGATACGCGGAAGTGACGGTGAACCCCGAGAAACTGGATGCGGCGCGGGCGCTGAAGCCGATGCACGAGCGGCAGGTGTTTGCGAGAAGTGTTCTGTTGTATGAGGGAGCCGACCGCAAGCAGCTGGGGGCATTGG
>JACXTT010000234.1_pt1 | contig 90569 bp, 82 predicted proteins | sample 9270951 | NCBI WGS metagenome assembly JACXTT01 (sample SAMN15532306, study PRJNA645909) | rock metagenome | isolation source: weathered quartz diorite | place: Puerto Rico | collected 2017-06-21 | reverse complement strand
CACACTGTTGTGCCAAACCACGCCTGCGCCTCAGCGTGAACACTTTCAGAATGCTGAAGTGATCTACGGATGGGCTCAGGACAACGCCGGACACGAGTTACGGACGTTCGTTACCCGTCCTAAAGCCGCTACAGGCAAGGTTCCTGCGATCTTCTTTGTGGGCTGGCTCAGTTGCGATTCGGTGGAGTATACGCACGGCGAAACCGATGGGTTTGGCGCGATTTTCTGGCGGCTCATTGAGCAGTCCGGCTATGCCACGGTCCGGATGGATAAGGCTGGAGTGGGTGAGAGCGAGGGGGATTGTGCGAAGCTCGACTTCAACACCGAACTATCTGGCTATCAGTCTGCTTTCGACGCAATGCTCAAGTATGACTTCATAGATCCGACGAAGGTGTTCGTAGTCGGACTCAGCAATGGCGGAGGAACTTCCGCGCTGGTTCCCCGCCGCCATCCGGTGCGTGGCTATATTGCGGCGAGCTCCTGGGGACGCACCTGGTACGAACATATGCTGGAGTTGGAACGCGGCCGGCTGACCGCGGCCGACAAGTCACCGGGCGAAGTGAATTCCGGCGTGAAGGCGTTCACGGAGTTCTACAGCTCCTACCTAGTTCACGGAATGACTCCGGGAGATGTTGTGACGCAGCATCCGGAGTGGAAGAGCCTGTGGTATGACGCGCCCGATGGCCAGTATGGTCGTCCGGCGGCATTCTACCAGCAACTGCAGGCGTTGAACTTAGGGGAAGCATGGGAAAACGTGACGGCGCCAGTGTTGGTGATACACGGGACGGTCGACACCATCATGAGCGATGCCGACGCGCGTGCGATCGCTGAGAATGTCAACCGCGCGCACGCGGGGATGGCGCAGTATGTCGAAGTTCAGGGCGGAGATCATTTGCTGAGCGTGAAGGGGAAGTTGGCGGAGGCTGTGGCGCCAACGATGATGAAGTGGATGCAAGAGCAGATGAAGAAGTGAAGTAAGGTTGGCCATGCACCTCAAGAATGGTCAATCTGTCGATAGTGCTCATCCCGGCGCACGAAGCAGTTGCATCAGATCCTTGCGGAACGTTTCCAACGCATCGAGTCTTTCGGGGGTCGCTTCCACAATTTCTGACTTTGCCTGAAAGACTTGCCGTCCTTCCCTTTCGGTGAGTACGCCCATGACTTCACCCATGCGCCAGCCCGGAGTGCCGAGGATTTGCATTCCGTCCACGCCGGGGACCAGTAACGCTACGCAGTTGTGGCGGATCACGCCGATGCACTTCGGATAGCGGTCGAAGGTCTGGAGTTCGAAGCCGGCCAAGTAGATGCGTTGGAGTTGTTCGGCAGAATCCATGGGGAATTGGTGGCTAGCGCTCAGTGAGCCTCAGCGCGGATCACCTCAAGCGTGTTCCCTTCTCCCAGATGCAGGAAGGTGAAGACTCCTTCATCGGCAGAATCGCAGGCGAACGATGGGCCCAGGCTGCTGGCGTCGGAATAGGTTGCGATCCAGCGTCCGGTCTGGGTGTCGATGATGATGAGAGTCTGGTGGTTGGTACTGTCATCCCAGAAGGAAATGGCCGCGCGATTCGCGGAGACGTGAAAAGTATTTGGCATCACGCCGGGAGCTGGCGCCTTGATTTTCAGGGTGCGGAGAATCTTGCCCGTCGGAGAGATTACATAAATCAAGGCTGGCGATGAGCGACGCAGTGCATAGACATTGCCGTCGAGGCCGGGCTCGGCATCGGAGAGGTCGAGAGTGAGTGCGGATGTTTGCGGCTCGGCAGATGCCGGCTTGGCCGCTGATTTTCGAGTCGTTTGAGCGGGTCCCGTGGGTGATTCGAAAGACAACTGTGCGAGCACGCGGCCATCGGCGGAGAAGACGGCAGTATAGGCTCGTCCGCGATCGGACTTGTTCTGCGAATCGCGCTGGAAGCCGGAAGCCAGAAGGTTACCGTTCGCAAAGGGCGCAAACTGGTACGGCTGGAAGTCGGCGTCGAGACGGATGGGCGAAGACGGCGAGCCGTCGGACGAAAAATGGAGCACGAAGATCTGCGGCTTGGCTATTCCCACTGCTGCAATCTGGTATAGGCCACCGTCGGAAGCGGGAGAAAAGGCATCGGCGCGGTCGAGCTTGAGCTGTGAAACGGCGGTGGGGTCGAAGAAGGCTAGGCGCTTCCCTTCCGCGTCGATCTTCACAATTGGGCCCAGTAGAGGACGGTCGGTTGCGTATTTGCGGATGTAGAGGTTGCCGTCTTCGTCGCACTTCGCGGGAAACATGAAGGCCCCGCCTATTTCGGAGGCGATGCTCTTGCGGCTGGATTCGTAGAGCGGGATTGCGGGAGAAGGGCCTGCGGTGGGATGTGATGCAGATGTAGATTGCGCGACGAGTGAACATGGGATCAACAGGAGGATCACGACAGTGAGGAGAAGGACAGACCGTGAGGCTTGCATGGACTTGGGCCGTCCCTCCGGGACTTGATTCGTCTTCCTGCCTTTCCCAGCGCTGAAGCGCTGGGCTATGCTGGTTCGCCCCTCCGGGGCTGATTCTGTTAGCGATTCGGTTGGCGGGTCAATCGATGGCTGCATTCTTTGCCGCTTTGCGGCCGGACCGAACTCACATCTTGTACTTGCCGAGGTCGTCGTCGCTGAGGCCTTCGAGAAATTTGCGCAGTTCGTCGCTGGTGGCGCGCTCGGAGAGATTGGTCGCCTGCTTCGAATTCTTCAAAACCTGATCCTCGACGAAGATCGGACAATCCATGCGTAGGGCAAGTGCCAGGGCGTCGGAGGGGCGGGAATCGATGCTCACGACGTGCCCTTCCCTTTCGAGCCAGATGACGGCGAAGAAGGTGTCGTCCTTGAGTTCGGTGACGACTACCTTGTGAACGAGGGCGTCGAGACCGGTCAGGACGTTTTTGATGAGGTCGTGCGTCATGGGTCGCGGTGTTGTAACCTTCTCGATTTCGAGTGCGATGGCGTTGGCTTCGTACACCCCTACCCAGATGGGGAGCACGGTGTCGCTGCCGACGTCTTTGAGGAGCACGATGGGCATGTTGGTCACTGGGTCCATCATGAGGCCACGAATTTTCATTTCTACTTCCATAAGACCTCTGAAAATTGTTGACTTATTGATTCTTGATTGTTGATTTCAGCATGCGCCCTAGGCAGCCAACCAACAATCAGAAATCAACAATCGCGCACCATCTCTCCCACCAGACTATTCGGGAAGCTCGCGGTGACGTGCACGTCCACGTAGCTTCCGGTTTTCAGTTCTACTCCTTCGGGCGCAGTGAAGTTCAGCACCTTGATCTGTGAGGTGCGGCCGATCCATTGGCCGCGGGCGGGATTCTTCCCTTCCACCATGACTCTCGCAGTCTGCCCGAGGTGTCTCTGATTACGATGCGTCTGGATCTGTCTTTGTTTCTCGTTGAGCACCGCCAGGCGGCGGGCCTTTTCCTCTTCAGGGATCGCGTCGTCCAGGCGAAGGGCCGGCGTATTCGGACGCGGGGAGTACTTAAATGTGAATGCTCCGTCATACCCGACTTCGTCCAGGAGCGAGAGCGTTTCGTTGAACTCGCGTTCGGTCTCGCCGGGGAAGCCCACAATCAAGTCGGTGGTAATGGAGATGTCACGGTGCGCGGAGTGAATCCAGGCGATGCGTTCCAAGTACTGGTCGCGGGTGTAGAGGCGCTGCATAGCGTCGAGCACGCGAGTGGAGCCGCTCTGGATCGGAAGATGGACGTGGTCGCAGAGGGCGGGTGAGGCATCGATCGCTTCGACGATGTCGCGGCCAAAATCACGCGGATGGGACGTGGTGAAGCGTACCCGCTGGATGCCTGGAACATCGCCGATGGCAGTCAGCAATTCTGCAAAGCTCTGTTTTCCATTGGGATCGCGGTAAGAGTTCACGTTTTGCCCGAGGAGTTGAATCTCTGTGTAGCCGAGGTCGGCGAGTTGGCGGGCTTCGGCCAGAACCGAAGCGGAAGTGCGGCTGCGCTCTTTTCCGCGGGTAAAGGGTACGACACAGTAGGCGCAAAACTTGTCACAGCCTTCGATGATCGTAATATAGCCGCGATGCGGATTGGTGCGGGCAGTGAACTCGGTCTCGAAACACTCGTCGGTCTGGCGATCATCGAGTCCGGTAACGCGCTGCTGTCCGGCCTCCAACTGCACCAGCATCTGCGGGAGATTGCGGTACGAAGCGGAACCGCAGACCAGGGAAACGTACGGAGCGCGCTCGAAGACCTTTTCGCCCTCCTGCTGGGCGACGCAACCGAGGACGCCAAACTGTTTGCCTTGCACCTTAAACTTCTTGTAGTCCGCGAGCCGATTGAAAACCTTCTGCTCCGCCTTGTCGCGGATCGAGCAGGTGTTGTAGAGGACGAGGCCAGCTTCTTCGACGGTCGGAACCTGACGATACCCCTGCTGCAAGAGCGTGCCGATCACCTTTTCGGAGTCGTGCACATTCATTTGACAGCCGAAGGTTTCGAGGTAGAACGTCTTGTCGCTGGACCCCGGCATCGCTTCAGTATAAACCAGCGAAAGCGCCGGTCCTACTGCCGGCAGCGCGACCTCGTATACTGCTACCCGTCGAAACCTTTGGTCCGAAACTCACGCCTCGTCTGCTATACAAAGTCTGGGTAAAAGTCGGTGGTGGACCAGAGACGAGAGGTGACGCTTGCCTTGCATCTGGACTTGCTCTCCTGCCCGGGCAGTACCCAGGCAGAAGAGCAGTACGCAGATTTGAAACCGCGACGTGGTACCGCATAGTGCCTCTCCTATTGTTTCCGCACCGGACGATCGGCGACGGTGATTCCCGTTTCCACAAACGCCTGCATCCAGTTGAGGACGCGCTGCCAGCCCTCATAGTGAGCCTTGGCGCCTTCCGCAGCACCCGCGAAGCCGCTATGTTGCAACCGAATCAGAGTTCCGCCAGCTACGGGTTCGAGCTCCCAGCGCACAACTGTCTTGAGAGAGCCGGACCAGCTGGCGATCCAGGTGTGGACTAGGAGATGCGGAGGATCGACCTCGAGATACTCGCCGCTGACGTGATAGGCGCTGCCATCCACATCGCTGACGCCTTCGCAGCGCCATTGGCCGCCCAGACGCAGGTCGATGCACCATTTGGTGCCGTGATAGATCCCCTGTTGTCCCCACCAGCGCAAGAGCTGGGTGGGATCGGTGATCGCCTCGAAGACCCGGTCAGGCGCCGCGGCAATTTGGACTTCCAAGGCGATCACGTCTTGATCGCGAGTGATTGTATTGGTGGCCATGAAATTTCCCTTTCGTTGATTTAGTTATTAGCGGCGGTCGTAGTTTCCTTGCGTGCCTCCACGGTCTCGCCTCTCTCCAGAAAGCCCTGCAGCCACCCGAGGACGCGCTTCCAACCATCGCTGTGGCCAGCCAAGTGAGTAGGAGCGCCGGCAAATCCTTCCTGACGGACTTTCAAAAGTGTGCCGGTACCGGCCTTCCGTGGACCGCTCGGATGAAGGCCATGCACAGTTTGGGGCTCGAGCTCCCACCGCACCACGGTCTTGAGCGGGCCGGTCCAACTCGGGATCCAGGTATGGACCAGCAGGCGAGGTGGATCCACTTCCAAGTACTCTCCCTCGATCGTAAAAGGTGTGCCGTCAGCGCGGGCGCCGATGCTCGACCATTTGCCACCGGGGCGAAGGTCTGCCGTCCAGGCAGTGATGCGATGTATCCCGTGCTGACCCCACCACTGCGGCATCTGGTTGGGGTCGGTGATGGCTTCGAACACCCGCGCCGGCGGCGCCGCGATGAAGATCTCTCCAACGATGGTGTTCTGGTCTGGGGTGATGGCGACGGTAGCCATGGAGTCTCCTTAGTTGTCTTTATGAAGCGTCTTGCGTTCTATTTTTCAGTGAACTCTTTCAGTTTCTCGAGCACACCGGGCCAGCCGCCACGGTAGTCTTCGCGTGCCACTCGTTCCTGGGCAAGGCCGCTGTGCGTGACCTTTACATGTATGCCCTTGCCGCTGGGTTCGAGCTCCCACCGAACGATGGTCTTCCGCTGCTTGTCGTCGTGCCAATTAGCGATCCAGGTATAAACGAGCAGACGAGGAGGGTCGATCTCCAGAATCTCGCCATGGCATTCGAATTCGCTGACTCCATTGACGACCATTCTTCCCTTCTCGACGGCGTATTCATACTTGCCGCAGAGTCGAGCGTCCATGTTCCAGGTCTTGGCCGGGCATTCCGGAGATGTAAACCAGCGCTTAAGTTGTGCCGAATCGATCAGTGCCTGGAAGACGCGCTCGGCGGGAGCAGCGATGTCGATCTCCGTGACGAGCGCGTCCAGATTGGGGGTGACGATGGTTTCGGGCATGATCGATTCCTTTTTCACTTTTCCACAAAATTCTTGAGCTCTTCGAGTACTCCAGGCCAGCCGCCAGCGTAGTCTTCGCGGGCTTCGGGCTCGGAGGCAAGGCCGCTGTGGGTCAGTTTTACGTGGGTGCCAGAAACAACCGGGGTCAGTTCCCAACGCACGATGGTTCGCTTCTTCGGATCCTTGTGAAAGTTCGCAAGCCAGGTGTAGACCAGCAGCCGGGGAGGGTCCAGTTCCAAGATTTCACCTTCGTGCCGAATTCGCTTAAAACCCTTATAAGGCTGGACGTCGCAGCGCATCTCGAGGCACCACTGACCCCCAATGCGGACATCCATTTCGAAGACATCCAGCTCCGGCGATCGGCGCCTGATTTCCGCGGCATCAGAAATAGCCCGGAACACGCGCTCAGCAGGCGCCGAGATATCGATCTCAGAGACGATGGCGTCTCTATCGAGGGTAACGATGGTTTGGGGCACGGTAATCATTGCGTCGGGCTCCTCGTCGATTCGCTTCCGATTCACTACTTCGTGCGCTGCAACGTGAACAATTCTTTCATCTCTTTGCCGTGATCGAGGAAGGTCCATTCCTCAGTGTGGTGGTCGGTGTCGGGCATGGCGAACACGACGTGTTGCATATGTCCCGCATCGAGACTCGCGAGATTAGTGGCATCAACGAAATCGAAAATGACGCTCTTGCCGCCGGGAGCGAGCGTGGCCTTCATGCGAGGCTGGTTGCCGGAGCCGCAATAGTGAGTCATGAGCAGGCGGTCGCCGTCCATATGAATCATGCTGACCATGTTCTCTGGGCCCACGCCATGAATTTCGCTCAGCAGGGCTGAACCCCCGGCAGTCTCGCGGAATGTAATCTTGAGTAGCTGTCCCTGATTGTTCTTTCCTTCCCAAGTGCCTTCGAGGGATTTGAGTGCGTCAAATGTTGGCTTCGCTCCAGACTCGGCCAAAGCAAAGCTTGCACAGAAAACAACGGTGATGGCAACGGCGTAGCGGATGAGCTTCATTGTTTTTCTCCAGAAGTTGATTTGTTTTTGCTTGGGGCCTTGCCCGTTTCGCGGGCGTACTCTTGTTCAACGAATGCTTTCAAGTTGGCCAGATTGGCCTGCCAGAAATTACGGTATTGATCGAGCCAGGAATCGACAGCCTTGAGCGGCTCGGCGTTCAGCTGATAAAGGCGATGCCGCCCGCTTCGGTGTTCGACCACTAGACGCGCCTTGCGGAGTTGCCGCAGGTGCTTTGAAATCGCCGGCCGCGATATAGGGAACACTTCGGCGATCTGACCGGCGGGCTGGGCTCCCCTGCGAAGCAAGTCCAGCACGGCCCGGCGCGTGGGATCGGCAAGAGCGTGAAAGGTAGTCTCGGCCGAATATGTAACCGATCGGTTCCGCATAATGCGTAACTATAGGGTTACATATTGAGGATTGTCAAGAGCAAAATTGTAAATTATTTTTGGCTCTGATTTCGTTTCGCGGCTAGGTGTGATTCCGGAGCCGCCTTGCTCGGCGCAATCCTCAGTTCCCGCCCAGACTTACCGGGCCACTTGCGCCCGGCCTGAGCGTTTGCCGAAGGTGGGCGGCGATCTGTTTGCCGTGGAAGCGGCCGTTTTCGATGAAGATCTCGCTGGTGCGCGATCCGGCGACGATCACGCCGGCCACGTAGATGCCGGGAATGTTGCTTTCGAGCGTTTCTGGATCGCACACGGGGCGCTGCTGCTCAGACGAAAGGTCGATGCCGATGCTGGTGATGAAGTCGTAGTCGGGGTGGTATCCGGTGAGCGCGAAAACAAAATCATTCTCCAGCCGCAGCGAGCCTTTCGGCGTATCGAGCACCACAAAGTCGGGACCGATCTCGAGGACCGAACTGTTGAAGTAGGCAGCGATTTCGCCGGACTTGATACGGTTCTCCACGTCAGGACGCACCCAATATTTAACATTCGCGTGCACCTGCGCGCCGCGATGGACCAGCGTCACGCGAGCTCCGTGCCGCCAGAGATCGAGCGCAGCCTCGGCCGCTGAGTTTTTGCCCCCCACGACGATAACGTCGTTGTCGAAGTACGGATGCGGTTCTCGATAGTAGTGGCAGACTTTGGGCAGGTCTTCGCCCGGAACGCCGATTTGGTTGGGGAGGTCGTAATAGCCGGTTGCGACGATGATTTTTCTGGCGCAATAGTCGTGGATATGTCCCTGACGATCGGTGGCGGCAATGCGAAAATCGCCGTCTTCGCCGTTGATGGTCTTCACCCAGTGATACTGGCAAATTTGCAAGTCGTAATGCTGGGCAGCGCGTCGGTAGTATTCCAGGGCTTCCTGGCGGGTGGGCTTCACCAGAGAAGTGGTGAAGGGGATTTCGCCGATCTCGAGCAGTTCCGGAGTGGTGAAGAACGTCATGTTGACCGGATAGTTAAAGATCGAATTGACCAGGCAGCCTTTGTCGAGGACAAGCGCTTTGAATCCGGCTTTCTGGGCCTCGATGGCGCAGGCCAGACCGGTGGGACCGGCGCCGACAATCAGGACGTCCACGTGCGAGTTGCGCCGGGCGACCGTCTGCGTGCGTGTGAGGGTCTCGGGGATGAGTTCGACGGGCAATGGATTCGCGCCTTGTTCACGCTGGAAAGCAAATAATTCTAGCACCGGGTCGTCTTCGGAGGCGCGGGCCGTCACTGCAAAAGATTTTAACGGCAAAGGTCGCAAAGACTTTGCGAAGTACTCAATGGGGATGGTTACAAAACAATTCAGGTTACTTCTTTACGCAAACCGACAGTCCATCCCGAAGTGGCAGAATGGTTGTGAAAACGTCCCGCGATTCGTACATCAGCTTGTTGAGTTCGAGGATGGCTTTGGTCTGGGCATCGGGATTGGGCTTCGCCACTTTTCCGCTCCACAAAACGTTATCGGTGATGAACAGGCCGCCGCTCTTGAGGTGTGGCAAGGCCAAGCGGAAGACGCGCGGGTAGTCGGTTTTGTCGACATCGTTGAAGATGACGTCGTATGGTTCTTTTTCTTCGGAAAGGAGTTCGAGCGCGTCGCCGGTGCGGATTGTAATGCGATCGCTGACTCCGGCGCGTTCAAAATAGCGGCGGGCTTTGTCTGCATTTTTCTTGTCGCCATCGGTGTAGATGACACGACCGCCTTCACCGACGGCGCGAGCCAACCAAATCGTTGAGTAGCCGATGGCGGAACCCATCTCGAAGACTTTCTTAGCGCCGCTGATGACCGCGAGTTGATAGAGCACGCGGGCGACGGCAGGGCCGATGATCGGGATACTGTTCTTGGCGGCCTCGGCCTCCATCTCGGTGAGGATTGCATCGCGCGGCGGCAGGAGAGAGTAGAAGTAGTCTTCGACGTCCTGGACGGTGATACCACCCATTCGCCAATAAGCGTTTGCGTTCTGGTCGGGCATGTTGCTCCTTACTTCAAAAGTTGCTGAGCTTCTCTCTGCTGCTACGAAAGTGTTTGCCCAGGCTTCATCTCCAGAACCATTACTTCGGGGACAAGTTTCTGTAGTTCGCTGGGGGTTCCAGTTAAGACCGGAAACGTGCCGAAGTGCATCGGAATAACGGTTTCGGGCTTCAGCAATTTGCAGGCATAGGCGGCTTCGCGCGGCGACATGGTGAAATGGTCGCCGATCGGCAGCATGACAATTTTCGGCGCGTACAGGTCGCGAATGATGGCCATGTCGCTGAAGACGTTGGTATCGCCGGCGTGATAGATCTTTACAGCGTTGGAAAACTCAAGCACATAGCCGCACGCTTCTCCACCATAGATGATCTGGTCGCCGTCCTGGATGCCGCAGGAGTGGACGGCATGAACCATGGTGACTTTTACACCGGCAACAGTCTGCGTACCTCCTTTGTTCATGGGCGAAATTTGTTTCACGCCTTTCTTTTGCAACCACAAGCAGAGCTCATAGATGCCGACGGCGAGCGAGTTGTGCTTCTTGCCCACTTCGACGGCGTCGCCGATGTGGTCGCCATGTCCATGTGTGCAGAGCAGGGCGTCAGCTTTCTTGACGTTCTTGTCGCTCTCAGGACACATGGGGTTGCCCATGATCCAAGGGTCGACATAGAGGGTCTTCCCTTCCGGAGTTTCGATGCGAAAGGTCGCGTGGCCAAGCCAGGTGAGTTTGATGCCGCTAAGGTTCATATCAAAGAAGGTCTCAAGTCACAGTGTCAGGTCTCAGGAAACCCTGCTGCGAAATAGCATTCTACGGGTGCGGCTGAAGTCGTTGCAACGAACAGAAATCCGGCATTCCGGTCGGACCTGATCTCGTGTATAAGATGGTGCTCGTGCCTGAGCTCAAAGTGTTGTTGTCACGCGATCAGATTGCCAAGCGGGTCACGGAAATGGCGGAGGAGATTACCCGCGATTTCAAGGGACAGTCCATCATCTTCGTGGGCGTTCTGAAGGGCGCCGCGATTTTCCTCAGCGATCTTGCCCGTCAGGTTTCGCTCGATGCCACGTTCGACTTTATTGGGGTTTCGAGTTACGGAAACCGGCCCACGCCCGCCGAGGATCCCGCCGGCCACGCGGCCTGGGACTCCCTGGGCGAAGTGCGCGTGACCAAGGATCTGGACCAGTCCATGACCGATCGCAATGTCATTCTGGTGGAAGACATCCTGGATACGGGACTGACGCTCAACTACATCCAGAAGCTGCTGCTGGCGCACCAGCCCAAGACTCTGCGCATTGCGGCGTTACTCGACAAGCCTTCACGGCGCAAGCAGCCGATCCAGGCACACTACATCGGATTCGCCATCCCAGATGCCTACGTGGTCGGATACGGACTGGACTACGCAGAGCGCTACCGCAACCTGCCGGATATTTGCGTGATTGAGAATCCTTAGAAGCTTGGTGGAACTGCGGCGCCAGACTTCGCGGTCCCTTCCTTAATAGTGCGCAGAGCGGGCCAGAGGCGGCTGCTAAAATGAAAGTGGTGAGCTCAGGACCGGCACAATTAATAGCTCCGACCCAGGTGGAGCCCTTCCTGTTGGAAGTGGCGGACGTGGTCAATACCACGTTGGACCTGGAAACCACGTTGCGGCGAGTAGCTGAACTTGTCCGCAAGGTCATCGATTACGAAATTTTTGCCATTCTTTTGCTCAACGAGCAGAAACAAGAGCTGTATGTCCGTTTTCAGGTGGGATATCCGGCGGAGACTGCCGACCATACGCGTGTGAAAGTGGGACACGGGATCACAGGCCGGGCTGCCCAATCGCGTCAGCCGGTCTTGGTGGATGACGTCTCAAAAGAAGACTCTTACATTGCAGCGGTGCCGAACGTTCGCTCGGAACTGGCGATTCCTTTGATCGTTAAAAACCGTGTGATCGGCGTCATCGACCTAGAAGCGCGGGAAAAGGGTACCTTTACCGAAGAGCATAAGCGCTTGCTGACGCTGATTGCGTCGCGCATGGCGGTGGCCATCGAGAATGCGCGCTTGTACACGCGTAGCACTCGTCAGGCGCGCACGCTGCTGCTGCTGAATGAAATTGCCAGGGAGTTGACGTCGATCCTGAACCTGGATGAACTGCTGAAGCGGGTCGGCGAACTGCTCAGCCGGATCATCGATTACCAGATGTTCAGCGTTCTGCTGGTGGATCCAGACGACCAGAAACTACAGCACCGTTTCGCATTGCGCTTTCAGGAGAGGCTTCACCTCAAACACGACATTCCAATCGGCCGCGGACTAGTCGGTCTTGCGGCGCAGACCAAAGAAGCCGTTCTGGTTCCGGACGTCAGCAAGGATTCGCGCTACATTTTGCTAAATCCGGAAACGCGCTCGGAACTGGCTGTGCCCCTGATCTACAAGGAAAAAGTGATCGGAGTGCTCGATCTGGAACATACGCGCCGTGGATACTTCACGGAAGATCACAAGCGCACTCTTACAACTTTGGCGGCCCAGATCGCGATTGCAATCGAGAACGCGCGGTTGTACGAGCAGATTGCCAAGCAGGAACAGCGTTTGGAGCGCGACCTGGCGCTGGCGCATGAATTGCAATTTCGGTTGCTACCCCACGCGCGGCCCAAGATTCCCAATCTCGAAGTCAGCGCAAAATTTGTACCCGCGCGGGCCATCGGCGGCGATTTGTATGACTTCATCCATTATTCGCTCTCGCGGGTCGGGATCGTGATCGGAGACGTGAGCGGCAAGGGTGCGCCGGCGGCGATCTATGCGGCGCTGGTCAGCGGAATCCTTCGATCACATGCGCCCATCGAGCCCGGTCCGGCAGAGATGCTTTCCGCGGTCAACCTCTCGCTGGGCGAACGGCGGATTGACGGGCAGTTTGTTTCGATCATCTATGCGGTGTGGGACGACGAGCGGCGTACGCTGCAAGTGGCGAATTCGGGATTGCCGCGTCCGATTTATTGTCACGACGGAAAAATCGAGGTGATCCCTGCGACCGGGTTGCCGCTGGGATTGTTTGACGAAGCCGACTACGACGAGTTCAGCTACAAAGCCAAGCCGGGCGATCTGTTCGTGTTCTATAGCGATGGAATTCTCGACGCGCGAAACCGCGATGGCCGATCGTTTGGGCGCGAACGCGTGGAAGAACTCGTCCTGGGCTGCCTGACCCAGTCGGCGGACTGCGTGGTGAATAACATTTTCCAGGCGGTTGCCGAGCATGCGGCGGGCGTGGATCCGTTTGACGACCAAACGGTGGTGGCTATCAGAGTCAAAGACGGTTCGGGTGCGCCGGGCGGGTCGGGCAAACGCAAGTGAAGCGCCCGGGGAAAGCTGGGGTTGTCCGGGCGCCGTCGTTTGCTTATCAGCGGACGGTTGACGCGGGGTCGAACGAACTTTTCTGCGAGGCTCTTCCGCTTGCCCGGCTGGCCGAACGTTACGGAACTCCCCTGTACGTCTATTCCGCTGAAATGATTCGTGCCCGGATGCACGCCTTCGCGCGCGCTTTCCGTTCCGTGCCCTATACGCCCTGTTACTCGGTCAAGGCAAACTCGACGCTGGCCATCCTGCGACTGGTGGAGCGCCAGGGTGCGGGATTCGACGTCGTTTCGGGCGGAGAATTGGAACGCGTCTTGCGCGTAAAGCGCGCGGCGGCGCGCCACGTTGTCTTTTCCGGAGTCGGAAAGACAGTGCCGGAGATGGAGCTGGCCCTCAAGGCCGGAATTCTGCTCTTCAATGTGGAAAGTGCCTCGGAGCTTCGAGTGCTCGCCACAACCGCGGCGCGGCTGAAGAAGCGGGCAACAGTGGCCGTCCGAGTGAATCCTGACGTCTCGGCTAAAACTCATCCGTACATTTCCACTGGCTTGCATGAGCACAAATTCGGCGTGCCCATTCCGGAGGCCCGGGAGCTCTATGCGGAAGCTGCTCAGCAGCCGTGTCTGAGAGTAGCTGGGGTGAGCGTGCACATCGGGTCGCAGATTGTGGATGTCAGTTCTTTTGCGGCAGCGCTGGAGCGCGTTGCTGATTTGATTCGCGAACTGCGCGACCGCGGACACGACATCCGTTATGTGGATGCCGGTGGCGGCCTGGGAATTTCTTATGAAGACGCTCAACCAGATTTTGACACACAGATCGCAGCTTATGCCGGCGCGGTGCTCGGCCCGCTGAACGGTTTGAGGGTTCATCTGCTGCTCGAGCCGGGGCGGTCCATTGTGGGCGCGGCGGGCGTGCTACTGACGCGCGTCACTTACCGGAAGACAAATAACAGCAAGCGATTCCTCATTGTGGATGCGGGCATGAATGACCTGCTGCGGCCGGCGCTGTACAACGCTTATCACGAGATTGTGCCGGTCGTGCGTTCATCCGGCGAAACGGAAACAACGGATGTCGTTGGGCCCGTTTGTGAGACGGGCGATTTCCTGGCGCGCGACCGGATACTTCCCGTCGTACGAGAAGGTGATTTGTTGGCGATTCTCGACGCGGGAGCGTATGGGGCGGTTCTGGGATCGAACTACAATACGCGCGGCAAGCCGGCGGAGGTGCTGGTTGATGGGAAGAAAGCGCGGGTGATCCGAGAACGCGAAAGATTCCACGACCAGACGAAGCTGGAGCGGCTGTGAAGTCGTAGTGTCCCACCTCCTACAGCGATTCCAGAAAATTCGTGACCGCCCGCAGCACCGGCTCCGGTTGCTGAATAAAAAGCGCGTGACCTAGCGTGCGAAACTTTACGTGCGTGTGATGCGGCAAGATGCGCGCCGCGAGGGCAACATCGGCGTCCGACATCAGCCCACCGAGTTCCCTACTGGCCTGTAGGAGCAGAGTCGGACACTTGATTCCTCGCAATACCGTTTCACCGTTCCAACCTTCGAGCGCGGAACCGTCGATCGCCATATCGTAGGCGTCGGGATCGGCCTGGGCCACGCAACGTGCCCAAGAAAGCAAATACGCCTCGTCGTTGCCAGGAAGACTTCTTATGAAAACCGACTCGTTAGTGCCTGCCACGGGGAGTTCAATCCTGCCGATGCCAGTTGCGATCTCTTCCACCGAACCACCCTTGCGCAAAAGATCGCGCAGCCCGGAAAACAGAGTGCTATACATCGGGCCAGGGATACGCTGAGCATCAATCATGTTGTCGCCGAGGATGAGAGCGCGCACCAGTTCGGGATGATGGCACGCAACCCACATGCCGACCATGCCGCCCAGCGAGTGTCCGAAAACAATGGCTGGGGCGGAAACGCGCTCACGCAGGAATCGGGTGACGTCTTCTGAATAGTGCGTGCCGTGGTATCCGCGGGAAACGCGGCTAGACTTGCCATGTCCACGCAAGTCGGGGGCGAAGATGTGCCAGCGCATGCTCAGAGCGGGGATGACCGGGAGGAAGACTTGCCAGCGCCGTCCGAGGCCATGCAAAAGCACGAGTGGCGGCCCGTTGGGCGGGCCTTCCGCGTAGTTCAGGCGTACTTCGCCTGCGTCAAACTCGTGCTCGGTGATTCCTGGAAGGGCTTCGTACACAAGGGTTACCGATTCGTATGTGGGTTACTTGGCGCTGTACACGAGCTTGCCACCGACCCAAGTCTTGAGCACCTTGACGTCGCGAATCTTGACCGGATCGATAGTGAGCACATCATCGCTCAGAAGCACCATGTCCGCTAGCTTATCTGGACTGATTGAGCCTTTCACGTTTTCCTGAAATTCGGCATAGGCTGATCCCAGTGTGTACGCCTCGATCGCTTCTTGCACCGTCAGCTTCTGCTCAGGAAACCAGCCGTTCGGGTTTTTTCCGTCTAGGGTAGCTCGAGTAGTCGCGGCGTACAGGGTCAGCATGGGATTGAGCGGAGCGACGTTCCAATCCGTGCCCAGCGCAAGCCGGACGCCGTGGTTGAGAAAGGTGCGGAAGGCGTAAGTGCGACTGGAGCGATCGTGCCCGATGCGCCCTTCGGCCCAGCGGCCGTCGTCGATGGCGTGATAGGGCTGCACAGAAGCGATCACGTGCAACTGGGCAAAGCGGTCGAAGTCTTTGGTGGCCATGTGCTGAGCGTGTTCGATGCGCCAGCGGCGGTCGCGGGCGCCATGCGCTTTGTCAATCTCAGCATAAATGTCGAGGATCGTAGAGATACCGGCATCGCCTATGGCATGGGTGCAGAGTTGAAGGCCGGCGGCATCGGCTTTCATCATGCGGTCGCGCATGAGAGAAACAGGGTGCATGGCATCGGAGAGCAGGCCGCGATTGTTAGGCTGGTCGTTGAACGGGTCGAAGAAATAAGCGGTGGCGGAGCCCAGGGAGCCGTCGGCATAGGATTTCAGAGCACCGATGCGGAGATAAGAACCGCCGAAGGCGTGACCGATGCCGATTTTCACCTGGTCATCGACTTGCGAAATGAGCGGGGCGGCATAGATACGCGTCGTCAGCTTGCCTTCGTCGAGCAGCCCCGAATAAATGGCGATGTCGGCATAGTCGGGGTTCATGTGCTGCACACTTGTGACACCGACCGATGCGGCATGTTCGAGGGCGCGTTCGATGGAGTGGCGGCGCTGGTCGTGAGTGGGGTCGGGAATAACTTTGTAGACGAGATCGGCGGCGGCATCCTTCAGAGCGCCAGTTGGATTTCCCTGCGCGTCATGGACGATCACCCCGCCGTCGGGATCGGGAGTTTTGGCGGTGATGCCCGCCAACTTGAGGGCAAGTGAGTTGGCCAAGATCATGTGGCCGTCGTAGCGGTCGAGGGCGACCGGCGTTTGGAGAGTGATTGAGTCGATCAACTCTTTAGTCGGGAGTTGTGCGGGAGTCCATTTGGTTTCGTCCCAATCGCCACCCAGCATCCATTCATCTTTGGCGGTCTTCTTCGCACGGTCGGCCACACGTCGGACGAATTCCTGGGGGCTGGTAGCGTCGTTCAACTGCACGTTGTCGAGTTGCTGGCCGCCGGAGGTGAAGTGGACGTGGGAGTCGTTGAAGCCGGGGACGAGGCGCTTCCCTGCTGCGTCTTGCATGCGCGTGTTTGGTCCGCGCCAGGCTTCGATTTCCGGGTTGGAGCCGACGGCAACAATCCGGTCGCCGAGGATGGCGACGGCTTCGGCTTCCGGACGAGCGCGGTCCACGGTCCAGATCTTCGCGTTGTGGATGATCAGATCGGCGGCGGGTTTAGTTTGTGCGAAGGCGCAGACCGCACATGCGAATAGGATTGCGACCTGCAGAAAATGCCGCTTCATTCTTTCCTCCGGTGTGAGGTCGTACCGTAAGTCTGTGGAAGGAGACGCGGGAAGCCGCGTCTCAACCGATGGTTCCATGAGACGCTATCGTTCGCCCCACTTCAATTTAGTGCTCAGGACTTCGAAAAATGTTTTCCGGAAACGCAGAAGCTTTGCTGAATGTTCGGCCTTTACGCAGCGAACAGCGTCGCCATCGTTCACTGGCATGCCGACTTGTCCATCCAGGCTCAGGTAGGCCTCTTCTTCTCCGGTCTTGACCTGAATTTCAATCTCGACAGAATCGCGCACCACTACCGGACGATGCGTCAACCCGTGCGGGGAGACGGGTGTGACCACGAAGGCATCCACATCGGGCTTGAGGATGGGTCCGCCAGCGCCCAGCGAGTATGCCGTGGAGCCGGTAGGAGTGGCCACGATCACAGCATCGGCCTTGTAGCTGGAGACGAATTCCTTATCCACAAAGAGCTCGAAGTGATTGAGGCGCGCGATGGCGCTCTTGCTGATCACAACGTCATTCAACGCGATGTGAGTCGCGACCGCGCCGCCGGCGCGGACGAGTGAGCAACTCAGCATGGCACGGCTGTCTACCATATATTCGCCCTTTTCGATCGCTTCCAGTGCGGGATAGAGGTCGGCAAGGGCCAGTTCGGTCAGGAAGCCCAGCGTGCCCAGGTTGACGCCCAAGATCAGCGTGCCCGACCGGCAGACGGCGCGCGCCGCCGAAAGCAGGGTGCCGTCGCCACCGAGCACGAGGGCGAGGTCTGGCGAGCGCGACCCTAATTCGCTTCGCGAAACCACGTCGGCTGTGGAGAAATACTGGGTACTCTCGCTGTCCACCAAAACTTTGTAAGCGCGCTGGCTAAGCCATTGGTGAAGGGCGGGCAGGATGCCAGATAATTCCGGGCGACCGGGCTTCGAGAGGATAGCAACAGTCTTCGGCCGGGTGGATGTTTTAGAAGCTTCGGACATGGAACTCACGATTGTACAGAATCAGTCACGGGCGGGCGGTGAGAAGTCGGCGTAGAGCAGGAATTCGCGATTGCCCTCTGCGCCTAGAATGGGAGACTCGACCCATTCGGTGCGGGTGCAGCCCAGTTGCCGGAGCATAGCCTCGACCTTATGCAGGGCGGATTGTTGCGCGGATTCGTCGCGTACGATTCCGCCTTTGCCGACCAGTTCGCGGCCAACTTCGAACTGCGGTTTCACCAGGACCACGATCTGGCAGTCTTCGCGTTTCGCTGGATCCGAGAAAGAGGCCTGGACAACTGCCGTCAAGACCAGCGTCGCCGAGATAAAAGATACGTCCATAGCGGCGAAATCGACGGCCTCGCCGAGCTGCTGTCGGGTGAGATAGCGGGCGTTGGTTTTTTCGAGGAGCCGCAGCCGGGGATCGTTCCGGAGGCGGAAATCTATTTGTCCGTAACCTGTGTCGATGGCGATCACCCGGAGCGCGCCGTGCTGCAGCATGCAGTCGCTGAAACCGCCGGTGGAAGCTCCTACGTCGAGGCAGACCTTGCCGGCGAGATCAATTTGCCAGTGCGTTAGAGCCTTTTCTAGTTTGAGGCCGCCTCGGCTCACATAGCGGAGGTCCTCTCCCAGCAACCGCACTGTGCAATCGGCTTCCACAGATGCGCCGGCTTTTTCTATTTTCTGTTCGTTGACAAGAACTTTGCCGGCGAGGATCAAAGCCTGTGCGCGTTCGCGCGAAGGCGTTATTCCGCGATTAACCAGCAATTTGTCGAGGCGCATTTTCACTGGCTTGCGGTCACGTTTGAGTTTGCGGTTGCACCACCAGAGTGCCAGCACCCGATGCAGTGCAGAATGCTGAACCAATTTATTAACAGAAGGTTACAGGAATAACTTCCACGTTTTACACAGAGTTTTCCACCGCGATGTTGAAAAGTGTCCAAACGTTGCTGGGAATTTTAAAAAACAGAAGCCGTCCCGACGGGACGGCTTCGAGAATTCTTGCTGCGGATACGGTGAGAGCTAGCCCGCAACTTCTTCCAGCAGCTTCTGATCAATGTCGAAGTTCGCGTGTACGTTTTGTACGTCGTCATGATCTTCGAGCGCTTCGATCAGGCGGATCATCTGTGTCGCCTGCTGGCCTTCGAGCTTGATGTAGTTCTGCGGGACCATGGACACGCTTGACGACGTCGGCGTAATGCTGGCCTTTTTCACCGCCTGGAGAACCGCTTCGTAAGCGGAAGGTTCGGTGATAATCTCCCAGTTCTCGCCGTCGTCTTTCAAGTCTTCACCGCCCGCTTCCAGGATAATGTTCATCAGGTCGTCTTCTTTGGCGGCGGATTTGGGCACAACGATGTCGCCTTTCTTGTGGAACATCCAGGAGACGGCGCCTGCTTCGGCCATGTTGCCGTTGTTCTTGCCGAAGACGTGGCGGATCTCACTCACGGTTCGGTTGCGGTTGTCGGTAGAAATTTCCGCCAGCAGCGCCACGCCGCCTGGACCGTAGCCTTCAAGTACGAATTCTTCGTAGGTCAGACCCGGCAGCTCACCAGTGCCACGCTGAATGGCGCGCTTGATGTTATCGGCTGGCATGTTCTCGGCCTTGGCCGCGACAATGGCCGTGCGCAGGCGCGGGTTCATGTCGGGATCGCCGCCACTCTTGGCGGCCATCGCGATTTCCTTAATGAGACGGGTGAAGATCTTGCCGCGCTTGGCATCCAGCGCGCCCTTTTTATGCTTGATTGTGGCCCACTTTGAATGGCCAGACATGGGAATACCTCGGTCTAGAGAACTGGAATTGCGTTATTGACTAAGAAGTCGCCCGCGGAGGAGATCACTGGATAGCCTCTACGAAAACTGGTCAGGCGAACACAGATTATAGCATGGGGTATGACTCTGAGCTCTTGGCCCGATAGGCACCGTTTTCCGAGTTGGCGACGGTTCCGGAATAGCCGAGACTATGAGGTCGAGCGGTGTAAACGACGACTGGCAGGCAGGTTTGGTTTTCCGGCTGGCTGTTCATCTCAACCTGTTGTTGGCGTAATCACGATGTTACGCCAACGAATCAATGCAGCTTTGTGGACGGTTCCAAGTCGCGGTAGCCGGGCACAGACTCTTCCACAACCTCCTCAGAGTTCCAGAGGGTCTCGCAATCGCAGTAGCCGTGATTGTCCTCCAACCAGTCAATAACTGCTTTCTCGGGTAGGCTATTGTTGCGGATGAAATCGAGCGTATGCCGCAGAGTATTGTCGCATTCGGTCGATTTAAGCTGCTGGTCAACGTAGTTGAAGAGAGCCTTTAGAACTGGCACGGGTACAGGTAGACTATCGCGCACCTTCTGTTTTGCGTCCTCGCGTGTTGCACGCTGAAGTGCCTTACGACGCGCCTTCTCATTTTTGTCCGGCATCAGGAAGCTATTTAATCGCAAATCGAACAGCTTGAATAGTCGCCACCCGACTAGTTGACGTAAACAGGCGTTAGCACCAACTACGCTCAATGAGTCATGCATGCATGAACAACGTCGTGACTGAAAAGCATTCAGAAGTACTTGAGCCACCAATCATTCCTCCGCGCCTTCAGGTCGGCAAACCATCGGCCCGCGAAATAGAGCAGCACGATTGTTATTGCCCATATCGCGTAGAGGAGCGGGAGGCTCCAGACGTAGCCTTCGGGTGGTTCCGGATTTCCCATGGGGTGGTTGGTGAAGAGCCACGGGCTGACGAACCCGAGCCGGATATTCGACACGACGAGTGCAAGCGCGTGGATCAAAGGGATGTGAAGCATGTAGAAGAAGAACGGCACCCGTCCGAAAAGGGTGATGCGGCGGGCGAGGGCGCCATTCAGGCCTTCGAGCAACGGGATCAGCGTGACGATGGGGCCAAGGGTCATCAGTAGGAAACATAGGGACGCTGGGTACTTGGTGGTGTTCAGGAACGAAAGTAGCGCGGGCATCGGTGGTGCGCCGTTCCGGCCTTGCGCGGCGGCATGCCACGTGCGGGGATCGCCGTACAAGTTGAACCCTCGCAACACTAGAAAGAGTCCAATGGCGGAGAGTCCGATCACTAAGCACAGTCGCTTTCTTTGCGCTGTCTCTAGAGTCAGAATTTTGCCGAAGGCGTAACCGGCTGCCATAACGCCGATCCAGGGAATGATGGAATAGAGCACGATGAGGTTAGGGCCATCGGGGCCAAACTGAATCGGGCCAGCGAAGAACCCTACATAGAAGATTTTCCAAAGACCGGAGAGCCGGTTATCGTCCAGCCCTTCCAGCAACTTGCCCATGTGTGAATCCATCAGGTTATGAGCGGCGATGATCAGCACGCCGATCGTCCCGACTGCGGGCAGCGGCAGTTTCACCAATCCAGCCATCAGGATCATGCAGCACCCAATGACCCAGATGACGCCAGCCATCTCGTAGTGCTTGAAATCAAAATTGAAAGTCCAGGCGAGTCGAAGGAATGTGAGTTCAAGAAAGATGAGCCAGGCGCCGCGGGTAAGCAGAAACCTTGATACGTCGGCGTGCTTCCGACCGTAGAAGAAAGCACTCGTGCCAGCAAAAAAGATAAATGCTGGCGCGCAGAAGTGGGTGATCCAGCGCGTGAAGAAGACCCCAGGCGTGGGACCACCGGCCGGAATGCCAGAATAGACGCGCACGTGATCGATTGCCATCAGGACCATGACCGCGCCGCGGATGAGGTCAATGGAGCCGATTCTGACTTTTGGCGCCTCGTTGACCGCGACCGGAATGGCAGGAATGGTTGCGCTCATGATTCTCTCCAAAGCGACGGAGCACTCTCCAAATTGAGCTTTTCGCGCGAGGAACCGTCTTACGGTATTTACCGAGATTGATACTTGCTGCGCAGCTCTCCGGTGGTGACAAGATAACACGCGCCTGCCGTGGCCCGCGTCAGGGATGTCACTCTCACCCAATCGTAGTTTGAGATAGCCTTATTAGGCTCGTATGCCCTCTCAACGTCTCGACCGGCTCCTAACCCAGTTAGAGGAGTCGCGCTATCGCTTCGGCCAGGGCGCGGCGTCGCGCGCAGTGAAGCTGCTGAACTCACTCGCTTCGAGTCATTTCCGCGATACGCGATCTCTCATTCGCTTTCATGAGGCAGCACTTTTCCTACGAGCTTTCCCGCAGGGCGCCGGCGTAGTTCGCAGGGCAGAGAAATTACTCAACAATTTTGGGCAGAGGGTAGTGTCGCTTCGCAAGCGCGAGGTGGACTTGAGTTCCTGGGACACATTCGAGTTGTCAGGCGTCGCCGGTACCGCGATGGAGGACACGCTCAGCTATGACGTCGCGCGCTGGCTGATTAAGCGCATGCCGGGCAAGGTCGAGATCGCATGGGATAACTACGAACCGGGACGAGAGGTGGGAACGACCTGGCCGCGCTTCATGCCGTTGCTCGAAGACGATGCGTACGTTGAGGCTGACACTCCCTGGCGGCAGTGGCTGGGAACGGCGCAAGGAAAGAAAAACGCAAGCCCGGCGTGGCTAATCCGGCGATTTGAAGAGCTACCGCTCTCGGAGCACGACAAGGCGGAACTCTACGATTCGCTGCGGCTTCCGTTGCGATGGGATCTTGGCAATTCGCACGTGTCGCGGACGCGGAATTGGGAACGGCTACACAAGGTTTTCTATCACGACGGGCCGCTCATCAGCCGCAGCCAAGTCTCACTGGCGGAGGAGCTGGCGAGGAAGCCTCCAACGCTCGTCAAGCTTTCACGCATGCGGGGCGAGCGCGTAATGGAGACGATCCGCGAAGTGATGCTGGTGCGGTATCGCGAGCTGTATGGAACGACGCTGGGCGATCCGGCATCGGTGGGGCGGGCGGATGTCGGGCGCGGGACTTCGATTTATCTCTGGAATCTGCCACCGCAGCGACGGTTGCCGTTGCGTGCCTATGTGGCAGGATTCACTGTGAAGAATGGCGTGCCCATCAACTACATCGAGGCGATTGGTCTGTGCGAATGGATGGAGGTCGGGTTCAACACTTTCTACACGTTCCGCGGCGGCGAAACAGGATGGGTTTACGCGCAAGTACTGCGCTGTCTTTGTCATCTGATGGGGACGACGTGCATCTCGGTCTATCCCTACCAACTGGGGCATGACAACGAGGAGGCGATTGACTCGGGCGCGTTCTGGTTTTATCGGAAGCTGGGGTTTCGGCCGGGGCGTTCGGAATTGTTGCGGCTGGTGGAGCGCGAAGAGCGCAAGATCGCCGCGAATCCGAAGTACCGAACTTCGGCGCGCACTTTGCGGCGGCTAGCGGCGGGACATGTGTTCTACGAGTTGCCCGGGAGTGAAGTGGGAGCGTGGGATAGCTTCTCGCCCCGCAAGATCGGGTTGCGTGTCAACGCTCTCATGGCAAGAGAATTCGGGGGAGACAGCCTTCGGATGATGGCGGAATCGGCGCCGGTCGTGGCTCGAACCTTGGCAGCAGGTATGTCGTCGTGGTCGGCTCTTGAGAAGGCGAGTTTGGAGAATTTTGCTGTTGCTTTAACGCTCGTTCGCGACCTTTCGTCGTGGACCCATCAACAGAAGGCCGCTCTCGCACAGATCATACGTGCCAAAACGGCACGCGATGAGATGAAGTATTTGCACCTAATGCAGAAGCACGAGCGATTGCGGGGTGCGCTGCTGAAGATTGGGTCGTAGCGCGGTTCTAAAATGTTTCTAGCTCTTCCCCTCCCCTTGAAATTGTCTTGCTGTTCTTCGCTGCATAAGAAAGCAGGTCCTTCGCTTCGCTCCGGATGACAGATCATTAGAGTCAGTCGAGGTTAGGACGCTTGTCTTGCTTTATACGCGTACACCACTGCCAGCAGCGGCGGGGCAAGCAGAAATCCCCAGAACGGAATCGCGAACCCCAGGATGATGGGTATCAGGATTGACGCCCACATCGGAACTCTGGCTATGCGACGCATGATGTAGGGCTGAAGCAGAAGGCCGTCCACGACTACGATCACCGCATAGAGGATCACGACGTAAAGTGGGTGCTCCCAGTCCTGCCATCGGATGAGAGCGACCAGTGCCGGGCCGACCAGGCTGAGCACGGGACCGAGGTGTGGGACGATCTGCAACGCGGCGGCCAGCAGTGCCCACAACGGAGCCCACGGTATCTTGAGGATCCAGAGACCTAGCAGCCACAGTAGGGCTACTGCGATCGAATCCTGCATCTGGGCGACTGCCCAGTTCTTCAGCGCGGAGCCGGTGACGTGAATGTGCTCTCGGGGATCCATGGGCGACAGTCGTCTTGTTTTGCGTCCTCTGTAAACCTTATCTTGCCAATTCCGTCCATAGCAATAGAGCCACAAACAGTCGATGAGCCTCTCACTCCCGGCGTTGGCGACGCAGACCCAAGAATGTTCCACGGCGATCACCGCTGCGGACTTTGAGCAGGTCGTTCGCCGGTATCAAAGGAAGGTTTATCGGGTGTTGCTCCTGATGCTCAAGAATCCGGAAGATGCGGACAATCTGACGCAAGAATGTTTTCTGCGCGCCTACACGAGCATGAAGAGTTTTCGCGGAGAGTGCAGCGTTCAGACCTGGCTCTTGAGGATCGCCGTCAACCTGGCGCGGGATCACGCGCGCAACCGCAAGGCGGGATTCTGGAAGCGGCTGCTGCGGTTCGACGACGGGGATGTGATCACGGCCGAGCAGGAACCGGCTTCTGTGAAGCCCTCTCCGGAGCGCGCGATGCTCGCAAGAGAAGAATTGGACGCGGTGTGGCGGGCCCTGGACAGGTTGTCGGCGCGCCAGAAAGAAGTCTTTGTTCTACGGTTCGCCGAAGAGATGGAACTGAAGGAAATTGCCCAGGTACTAAATCTGCGCACTGGCACCGTGAAAGCCCAGCTATTTCGGGCGGTGACGAGCGTGCGTGAGCAAGTCAGGAGATGACAGAAATGACTGCCAAGCGGTTTTCCAACGATCATGAACTACCCGCGGAACTTACCGCGGCGTGGCGCTCGGACGCGATCCGCAGGTCCGAGCGTCCGGAAGGATTTTGGAACGATCAACAGGTGCGGATTCGCGCGCGCATCCGGAGTCAGAGTGTACGGAAGCCACGGAGCCTTCGCCCGGCGGTAGCGACTGCAGCGTTCATATTCTTCGCTATATTGCTGATCGCGCCCGCCGGACCCCCTCCACCGCCGGCTCCTCCGCAGGCCAGAATCGACGCCGACCAGGAGCTGCTGCTCGCGGTCGAACATGCAATCGCTGCCCGCACGCCTGAAGCTCTGGAACCTCTTACTCTGCTGGTTGAATCCAGTTCTAACAACGATGTTGAAACGATCTCTCACAAGGAGCACCGCCATGAAAACTAGATGCACAGCGTTCTTACTTACTGTTCTGGGCGTAGCACCCCTGCTGACGGCGCAGACCCCGCCTCCGGAGCCACGGGCGCCGCACCCTTCCAAGACGTTCGAAAAGCGGATCATCGTGCGCGGCGGCGAGATGGGCAAGTGGTGGCGCGATCCTGAAATCTCCAAAAAATTGCAGCTCTCGGAAGGACAAATCGCGCAACTCGATCAGATTTTCTACGACCACCGCGTCAAACTGATTGACCATGGTGCCGAGATGGAAAAGCAAGACTTGAAGCTGCAATCGCTGCTGGATGCAGATCAGCCGGACGAAGGCCAAATCGGTTCGCAAGTGGACTTGGTGCTGGCTGCTCGCGGGAAACTCGAACGCGAATACACGTTCATGAATCTCGATCTGCGCAAAGTGCTGAGCCTCGACCAGTGGCGTCAGCTGAAGAGCGTCCGCGGGGAGCACGGCCCGGGTGATAACATGATCTACTTCCAGAAAAGAATGGAGGGTCCTCCCCAGTCCGGACCCCTGACAATTCCCTTTCCGCCGGACGGAATGGAGATGCTTCCGCCTCCGGAACCGACCCTGTAACCGAGAGAGAAACGGGTCCGGACCCTCCGGACCCGTGCCCAGCTCGTGGTCAGTAATCCTGTGTCACCAAAGTAGATAGCTTTGGTCGCGGCAAACCCCCTTGTGCAGCGGGCTTTCAGCCCTGTTGGAAATTTCACGCTCTGCCGATGATGTTCCTTAGAGACCGGCGAGGAACTCAATGCAAGCGCTCAGAGCCGCTGTCGTCACGATTGTGTCTCTGGGCGTGGTGTTCTTATCATTCCAGGTCTTTGCACAAGCAGTCGGTCGGCCCAACCGCTCCCGGCGAAGTCGCGGTATCGACGCAACGACCCGCAAGTTCCGGCCAGTCATTTCTCCTGACCTAATTGTTCTGGATGCGTCGGGAGCTGTAGTAAAGAGCGAGGCGACAATCGAGCAGTCCGCAGCGCAGCAGATCAATGCTCTTCTTCGCGACAAGCGGGCGCGTACTCCGGCCCAAAAGAAGATCAGCTCAAAGCTCATATATACGGCCAGGATGCTCCAGGGACTGGCTGCGGCGCCGGACGTGCCGTCTCTGGCAACCGGCGTGGACGTGGATGACGGCGGCAATGTACTGGTCGACATTACCGCCGATATCACAGACAACTTCCTGGTTCAGCTGAAAGACCAGGGCGCATCCATCTACAGTTCTCATCCGGCTTATCGCAGCGTCCGGGCGCTGGTTCCTGCCGTGCGCCTCGAAGGCATTGCCGGCTGGCCTGATGTCATCTTTATCCGTCCAAAGCAGGAGGCGATGACTGCCGGGTATTTGCCGAGCGCGCTGCGGAATGCGACTTCGCCGCGCGGTTTTGCGGGGCGATCGGCGCGAGTGCGCAGTTACCTGGAATCCATGTTGTCGATGTCGAAACCAGCCAAGAATGGCGCCGCCGGGAATCTCGTTCCGACTGGGCAAGGTAGCAAGACCTCTGAAGGCGATCTGACTCACCGGGCGTTCGATGCGCGCGGGGCTTTTGGAGTCAATGGCGCCGGCGTCAAGATCGGCGTTCTCTCAGATGGAGCCAGCAGTCTGGCCGCGAGTCAGGCATTGGGCGATCTGCCTGGAGACGTGACCGTCCTTCCGGGACAAGTCGGCGGCGGCGATGAAGGCACGGCCATGATGGAGATCGTCCACGACCTCGCGCCGGGGGCTCAACTCTACTTCGCCACCGCGTTCGGGAGTGTCGCCAGCTTCGCGCAGAACATCCACGACCTGCGCGCCGCCGGTTGCGACATCATCATTGACGACGTGTTCTACTTCGACGAAAGCCCCTTTGTGGACGGTCAGACTGAGGCAGTGGTCCCGCCGAGTAACGGCGGGCTGATCCTGCAAGCAGTGAATGACGTGACTGCCGCGGGCGCGTTGTATTTTTCTGCCGCCGGCAATGAAGGCAATCTGGACGATGGCAGCGCGGGCGCGTATGAAAGCGATTTTGTGGACGGCGGTTCGCTCGGCCTGCTCGCGGGCGGGACGGTTCATTTGTTTGGCACGAATCAATACGACCGCATTTCAACCAATGGCGGAAACTATGTGATGCTCTTCTGGTCTGATCCGCTGGGCGCATCCACCAACGACTACGATCTGTTCGTTTTGAATTCCACCGGCACGGCTGTTTTAGAAGCATCCACCGATGTGCAGGACGGGACCCAGGATCCTTTGGAATTTCTCTCACCGACCTACAACGTCGCCAACAATCGGCTGGTGGTTTTCAAGCACACAGGTGCGCAAAACCGCTACTTCCATCTGAACACCTTTCGCGGTGGACTGGCGGTTGCCAGCGCGGGAGAGACTCACGGCCATTCCCACGCGGCACTTGCTTACAGCGTGGCTGCGACTCCGGCGGTGGGGGCGTGGAGCTCGTTGACGCTCGATGGGCCCTACCCAAATCCTTTCACGGACTCCAACCAGATCGAACTGTTCAGCTCTGACGGACCAAGGCGCCTCTTCTATCACGCGGATGGCACCGCGTTCACGCCGGGCGATGTGTCCTCCACAGGTGGCATCGTGCGCCAAAAACCGGACATCGCCGCCGCCGACGGGGTTTCGGTCACCGGTGTCGGAGGTTTCGGGAGCCCGTTCTACGGAACGTCGGCGGCGGCTCCGCACGCGGGAGCGATTGCCGCATTGATCAAATCGGCGAGCCCAACCCTCACCAGCGAGGAGATGCGAACTGCTCTCACCGGTTCCGCGGTGGACATCATGGGCTCGGGCGTCGATCGCGATTCGGGCGCAGGAATCGTGATGGCGTTTGAAGCCTTAAGTTCGCTGGGCGTAACCGGAGCTGCCAACCCAGAGCTCGGAACTATCGTGGCCACCGATCATCCTGGGAACGGCAATGGCATGTTGGAAGCTGGCGAAGGAGGTATCGTCACCGTAGAGCTCAAGAACACGGGCGGAGTTGTCGACGCTACCGCAATCAACGCAACTATGACCACTACCACGTCTGGTGTGAACATCACCCTGCCAAATGTATCCGCTTATGCGGATCTGCCCAAGCTCACCGGCATGGGAAACAACTTGAAACCGTTCACCTTCACACTGGCCAGCGACTACCCGTGCGGCCAGGCAATCGACTTCGTACTGACCGTGATCTACAAGGGTGGACCGAATCCGCGAGTGTTGCGATTCACGGTTCCAACTGGTCCGGTATTCAACATCAATACGGCCCTGAACACAAATGCTCCACTTTCACTGATGACAGGAGTTGCGACCGCCACTGGAACACAGGCCGGCAGGGTGTCCCGTAACGGTGTACCGACTACGTGTGGGACAACGCCCAAGGCATGGCCGGGCGTTATCGGGGCCAGCTCTCGGCAGTACGATAGCTACACCTTCACGGCCGCCCAGAACGCCTGCACGACGTTCATATTGACTGCGACGAACGGAGTCAACCTTTTTCTCGATGCCTATTCGCCGAGTTTCAATCCCGGCGACATTCCGACTAATTATTACGCGGATTCTGGGGCCAGCAGCAGCGTGCAGAGCTTCGACTTGGCGATCACCGCTGGACAAACATTTACCGTGACCGTTCACGACGTGCTTGCAGGCGCAGCCAGTGAAACCAGCTACAACTTACAATTCTCGGGATGCGCTTTCGCTTCCCTCAGCTCAAACCATCCGCCGGTAGCTCAGGTACATGACGCAAACGTGGTTGCGGGCTCGAATCACACCGCCAGCGCTTCGGTTGACAATGGCTCTTACGATCCTGATCCCGGCGACACCATCATCGTCACCCAAACCCCTGCTGGACCATATCCGCTGGGTACAACGTCTGTCGTTCTTACAGTAGTTGACAGCAAAGGTGCGACCGCTCAGGCGAACGCGACGATCACGGTTGTCGACCCCAACTTCGATTTTGGCGGACAGGCATTGCCAGCGAAGACGGTGACCGCCGGAGGATCGGTGACGCAGAAGATCACAATCCGGCCTAGCCCAGCGCCCTGGGACTCGGTCGTGACGTTTGCGTGCTCTGGATTGCCCGCTTTGACAACGTGCACGTTCAATCCAGCGAGTGTGCTGCCCGGCGACAGCAACGCCACGACAACCTTGACGGTTGCGACTACCGGACCAAGCGCCGCAGTCATGGGGCGTTCCGGTAGGTCACTGTTTACGACTTGGCTCGGATTTGGTGGCTTGGGCTTGTTGGTGGGCGCGAGCGGTGGCCGGCGACGCAGGCGTGGAGCGCATATATTCCTCGTGGTTCTGCTGTGCGGGATCCTATCGCTCACACTGCTCCACTGTGGCGGCAGCAGCATACCGGTCGCGCCAGGCGGTACGCCCACAGGCACCTACACGATTACCGTGACGGCGACTTCAGCAGGCGTTAGTCACCCGGTAAGCTTCTATCTCACGGTGAATTGAAGACTGCCATTTTCTCGGGCTGGGCTGCGAAGGCCACGCTGCTCGGCTTGAACTGCTCCGGCATGGCAGTGTATAAATACAAGAGAGTGCTTGTAAGTCATTGATTTTAGCGGAAGTGGTGGAACTGGCAGACACACCATCTTGAGGGGGTGGCGCCGAAAGGCGTGGGGGTTCAAATCCCCCCTTCCGCACCATCGCATTGATCCTCAAATAGAGTTCTTGAATTCGGGCTTCGGCTCTAACGGAGTTTTGTTTATGTGGTTAACGGTTCTGATCACCATAGTTCACGTAATAGTTTGTCTGTTCCTGATTGCGGTCGTGCTGTTGCAGAGCGGCAAGAGCGGTGATCTGGCGGCTGCCTTCGGCGGCCAAGGAAGCCAGACGGCATTTGGCCCCCGCGGTGCGGCCACAGCTCTCACCAAAGCGACTACCTGGTCAGCAATCATCTTCATGGTCACGTCGATCACGCTTTCGATCTTCGCCTCACGCCGGACGGGCCCGGCATCGGTCCTGTCGGGAGTGAAGGGGGGACAGACCCAGTCGCAGCCCGCGAAGCCAGCACCGCAGCCACAGCAAGCACCGACTCCGACGCAGAAGTAGCTTTCAGCGGCCAGCTCTCGGTTCTCAGGAACCTTACCGCCATCACCAGTTGCTGACCCCTCGCGGCTGATTTTGCGGAAGCAAATTCGGTGCTCGTGGCCCTCATGGGCTTAAGACCCGAGAGCTGAAAGCTATCTCAGATACGGATTCCCTTCCCGTTCGTTTCCAATGGTGGTTTTCGGGCCGTGGCCTGGAACCACGACTGTCTCATCAGGTAATGCCAGCACCCGCTGATGCAGGGAGCGCATGATTTTCTCGAACGACCCGCCGGGCAAGTCCGTGCGTCCGATGCTGCCGGCGAAGAGCGTGTCTCCGGCGATGAGCAACTGCTCGACCGGGAAATAAAGGCACACGCTCCCTTCGGTGTGTCCGGGAGTGTGCAGGATGCTGGCTGACAAGCTTCCCGCTGACAACGCTTCACCGTGCGCGAGATCCGAATCGATTTTCACTTCGCCAGGGAATACCATTCCGACCCAGGTAGCCTGCACGTCCAACATCTGGAGTAGTGCGTAGTCATTCTGATTGAGAAGAATGGGCGCGCCGGTGAGCGCGCGTAGCTTCATCGCGCCCCCCACGTGGTCGATGTGGGCGTGAGTGATGACGATCTGTTTCACTTTCAATTGATGCTTGCGGATGATCGCGGCAACGTTTTCGATGTCGTCGCCGGGATCGATGACCATCGCCTCGCGCGTGGTTTCATCCCCGATGATGGAGCAGTTGCACTGGAGCGGGCCGACTGGGAGAATCTCGTGGATCATGCAAGTTCAGTTCTTAGTTCTTGTTTCAGTTTTTCTCAGTCAAATCCTAAGCCTTTTTCTGAGAACTGAGAACTGGGAACCGAGCATGGTCTCAGGATGCAGCGGCGATCTGCCCCGTCCGATTCTGATCTGCGCGGAAGCGCAATAGGGCGGCGATGTTGCCGGCGTGATCCAGTTCGGAGTGTTGCTTCAGGTAGAACAACTCAATATCGCTGCGGATTGCAAGCGGGATGATGGCGTCAGAAACATCGTTGAGTTCACGTGTTTTTCTTCCGCAAGCAACGCAGGCCGAAACGATGTGCGCATCGAGATGTCCGCAGTGAGTGCATTCGACGGCACGCGCGGAGTAATTTTCAGTCAGGAACAACGACTGGACTTCCCCAGTCTCGAGCGCGCGCAGCACGCGTCGGAGGCCGGTCACGCCGCGTCCATTGGCTTTAGCAAAGTTAATCGCTTCCTCGGCCCTGGAACGGCCACGCTCTTCGATCCAGTCTCTGAGGAGAGTATCGGCGTGCTTTCGAATCTCCTCCTCGGTCACGCTGGCCACGTCGGCCGCGAAGCGTCCGACGAGGCGCTGCTTAACGTAGGGATGCAGGTGAGGCTCGAACTCCGGCCAGTTGCTGGAATGACAGCCGATCACAAGCCGCTGCCAGAGACCTTTCTCCAGGTCGGTGCGCAGACGTTCTGAAACCGATTTGAAGTGCTGTAACGCTTCTTCCGCGACGCGACGCTCGGCGTGACCGGCTTCGTAGCCGTGGTAGCCGTAGCTGGCTGCGCTGCGGGACAGCATGTGGACGATGGCGCCGCGCTCCCGCAAATCGTCGAGGCGCAGATCGAAAAACCTTGCCCGCTGGCGATCGACTACTGCCACACACAAGTCGGGTTGCGCGCCCAGCAGCATCGCCAGAGGCTTCAGTTGTAGGCGAGGTTGAACATAGATTCCGGTGGCCCCGAGCCGTGGCGGAAGATCGAACTCCTTCCACAGATTATGAGCGGAACAAGCGAAGACGGCCCGTCCTCGGGTGTGACCGGGCAAGCGGCTGGCAACTTCCAGCACCCGATCGAGGTCGATGTGAAGCCAGCCGTTCTTGCCTTTACCGTTAGCCTCTTTAAGAGCGTGCTTGAGAACGTCTTTGGCAAGGATTGTCTCGCGACGATGTGACCGATCCTGCGGCGGGTCGGGCTGGAAGTAGAAACTCAGTGCGTAGGCGCCCTTTTTTTCATCCGCTTGGAAAGCAGCCAACTCACGGATTTCTTCCCGGGTCATCATCCGTTCCTCCTGGAGTCGTTAGGTTCCGGTTTTCTTAAGCTCCTTGTGAAACTCGTGAGCCACCGAAGGCGCGCTGCGCACCTGCGCGCGCGCCCGCTCGATGGACTCGCGTACCGCTTCGGGATGCCGACCAGTGATGACGGCGATTTCAGGCAGGGAGAAGCCTTCGATGCCATAGAGGAGGAAGGCCTCGCGGTCCGTGCGATCGACGCCACGCAACGCGGCCTGCACCAGCGCAACCATTTCGTCGGAGTAAGCGGCTTGCTCGGGAGTGGTCAGGCGGCGGTCGGGAATCGAGCTCTCCTTGGTCCAGCCTTCATCGGGCTGATGGAACTGCAGCGCCGGTTCGTCGGATGCCTCCACGTTCTGGCGTCGCCGGCTGTCTTCGAGATGGACGGGGGACTCCAAATCGTTCTGGCGCGCGCTCATTTCGTCCATTGCCCGCATCGCCAGACGATAAAGCCAGGGTTCGAGGGCCAGCCTTTCCGGGCGATCGCCGTCGCTCAAAGCCTGGGCAATGACTTCGTCTACCACTTCTTCGGTGGAGAGACCGTCGCCGGGATGGTCTTCCGCGGTATGCCGAAAGTAGAGTTCGCGGTCCACGAAACGCTCCAGGCGGGAAAGGTTGGCGTCGACATAGGACCGGACGTCGTCGGCGGAGATGGTTTGCGGCAGGACCGCTGCCACGGTCTGTTCGAAGGGGACGCCTGGCTCCGAGGAATCCTGTGAGGTACCCTTCGGGCGGCGCCATTTGTGGCTGGAGCGCAAGAGTTCCTTGTGGCGGTTGATCTGCTGCACGAGTTCATCGAATGCGCTTTTGATGGCGGCAGTGGGGCTCGCAGCCTTCTCCTGAGCGGCTAACTGTCCCGAGGGCAAGCGCAGGTTCAATGAAAAGTGAGTTCCTTCGCGAGGCGAGTTCTGCTCCAGAACCGCCTTGAGATGCACCAGTTCCGGCCGGAAGACCCGAAGACGCTTCCTCAGCTTTTCAATCTGGTGACTGATCTCTTTTTCGATGTCGGGAGTTTTTGGAACCTTATAACTGACGTGGACGTTCATGAGAGCCTCGAACGCGGGAAGAAGATCCCGTGAAGCTTCAGTCCCTAACGAGGCCATTGTACACCCGGGGAAATGGCCTGGACTCCCTTTCCAGACCGCCAGCCCAACTTATTTGTAGTATTCCGATTCCTGAGTGACGCCAGGGGGCAGCGCCGGGAACGGAGGAAACTCCTGGGAAGCCCCTTTCAGGAGGGCCACCGTCTTCTCGGATCGCCGCGTCCCGTCATGGACTGCGATTTTGTGCGGAGAGGTCGGCGAATAGCCTTCCCATAGGGAAACGCCAGCATAGGCTCCGTCCTTGCGCAGGATGCAGTAGGTCATGTCAATGAACCTCAATCTGCTCATGTCGCTGTTGTAGTTGCGGACGATGCGTTTGAGCGCATCCATCCCGGCTTCCTGCGGCGACATGCCACGACGCATGTTCTCGACGATAGTATGGGCGCCAGCAACCTTGATGTTTTCTTCTCCACTACCGGTGGCACCCGCGGAGCCTACATCCTGATCGGTGTAACAGCCAGCGCCGATAATCGGAGAATCACCGCAACGTCCCGGAAGTTTGAAGGCCAACCCGCTGGTGGTGGTGCAGCCGGAGATTTCACTCTGCTCATTCAACGCAGAGCAGTGGATGGTGCCAGTTGGCGGGAACAGAACACGGTGGATGGCAGCCATGCGGAACTCAGGCTCAATGCCGATTGCGGCGGCGCGCTCTTCCATCTGGTGAAGACGTTTTTCCCACCGCTCGGAGTGCGGTGACGTGTCCGGAGGTTTCCACTGTGGAGAGGCTATTCCCGGTCCCCACCAGTCGTCGGTCGAATGAAATTCCTTCCAAAGTTGCCAGGTCTTGCGCGACCGTTCGGTGAGCAGGTTCTCCCGCGGGAAGCCCATGGCGACGGCGAATCGCTCCGCACCTTCTCCGACCAGCATAACGTGGCCGGTGTGTTCGATGACAGCTTTTGCCACCAGCGAGACATTCTTGATGTTGCGGACACCGCCCACCGATCCGGCGCGCCGGGTTGGTCCGTGCATGCAGCAGGCGTCGAGCTCGACCACGCCTTCCTCGTTCGGCAAACCTCCAAGGCCGACGCTGTCTTCAAAGGGATCGTTCTCAGGACCCTGGACTACGCGCAGGGCGGCATCGAGCGTGTCGCCGCCGGTCTTCAGGAACTCGAAAGCGTCGTCGAGGTAGGGAAAACCATTGTTCGCACACACAATGATGGGCCGTTTTGCGGCGCGCATCGGCTCGGCGTGGCGGGAGACATCACTCTTATCTTGCGCATGCAGGCCAGCGGCCAACGATGCGGCAGCCGCGGAACCTAGGAACCCCCGACGAGAGATGGACATGAGGCCTCCGAGACGAGGAAAACGGCGATCAGAATAGCATGGCGGCTTCTAGCTCCTAGCTTCTGGCCACTCGCTTTTCGCCGACTAGCCTCAGGAAGCGTAGAACACCTTCTCGGAATACATCGGGGGCGGTGATCAGGCTCAAAACGAGATGGCCTTCGCTCGGGAAGTCATAGAAGTGTCCGGGATGGACCGCGACGGCCATCCTGCGGAGCAGATCGATGGCCAGGTCTTCATCGCTTTGCACTGCGGGGACGCGCACAACGGCGTACCATCCGCCTTCTGTGTTAAGGCGGGTGCACGACGGCGCAGCGGCGAGTTGCCGGTCGAGTTCTCCGAGGTTCACTCGCAAACGGTCGAGAAGGATGGGCTGGACCTGTTTGCGCTGGCCGAGCAGAACCGCTGCTGCAAGCTGCACGGGGGTATTCATCGAGAGAAAGGTGTCCGCGATAATTTCAAGGCGAGCTCCGGCTTGCGCGACAAGTTCCTGCGGGCCACGGGTGACTACCCACGCAAGTTTCATCTGCGGCAGGGCGGAAATCTTGGAAATTCCGCTAAGGGTGAAGGTTAGTGCACTGGTATTCGAGGCAAAAGTCGAGCGCGGGGCGCCGTCGTGCGCATAGTCGAGAAATACTTCGTCGACGATCAGGGCCAGACGGTAATCGCTGCAGAAGGCATTGAGGGCTGCTACCTCCGCTGCGGCCGCGTACGAGCCCGTTGGGTTGTTGGGATGCACGACGATCACGGCACGCGTCCGGACTGTCGCTGCTTTGTAGAGTGAATCGAAATCCATCTGCCAGCCGTGATCGTAGATCAGCGGATATGGGACGAGCTTGACATCGGAGAGATCGGCAAGAAATTCAAACAGCGGATAGCTCGGCTTGGGCACTAGAATCTCATCGCCTGGGTTGCAGAGGAGACGGAACACGTGGGAATAGGCTTCGCTGGTACTGGTGGTCAGGACGAGGCATCCGGGATCGAGGTCGAAGATCGCGTGGGACTCGCGGTAATAGCGGCACACGGCTTTGCGCGCCGCCAGCAGGCCGCGAGGCTGCGGGTCGTAGCACATCGCCTCGGGATTCGTGAGCGCACTGAGCACGACTTGTGGGTCCGGCCGGACACCGGCTTCGGTTGGATTCGAGATGGTGAGATCAAAGATCTCTCGGCCTGAGGCACGTACCTCTTCCAGGGCGCGGGTGAAGGCGTTGGGTGTCAGCGGCCAGTTTGTGCGGTGTGAGAACATTAGTCGAGAGAGCAGCTTGCCGAATCCACATCATAGCGCGCCCCACGGGTGGAGGGATTTGATTAGGGGGATGAAAGCCGCTGGAGAAGAAGGACGAAAATGAGGAGACCACATCTTCTGATTTCGTGTGCGTGGCTGCTCTATGCGGCAGCCTGGTTCCTTCCAGTTATTAAGGGCGGCGTGACTCTCCCAGACGGGCTGCCGGGCTGGGAAGCCTTCCGCGTTGCGTCTTGCGCGATTTGGCCGTGCGGGGACACCGGCTTCGACACATGGTACGAGGCGGTTCTTGCGACCACCAGTTCGCTGACCACGATCCTCTTCCTATTTGGTTCACCGTGGATTGTGTTTCGCGGATCGCGTTCGCTGTGGCGTGCGTCTGCATGGGCCACCGCTGCGGCCTTCATCGTTAATGCACACTGGTATTTCCTCTTTGGGTCGGATCGATCAGACCTCAAGGTTGGATACATTCTCTGGTGGTTCTCTTTTCTCCTGCTAGCGATAGGATTGTTCGATCTCGCAGGACGGCACACGGCTGATGAATCGAAGGGACACCAAGCCAGCTAACGTGTAGTAGCAGCGATACCAACCGTTCCATAGGTACTCGTTGCGATTCCGCGTTGATCCGCTATTTTGCAAACGCTTCTTTATTCACCACGTATGGCATTTTGGTGACATCCCCGCCGTAGTTCCCTTCCAGAACGTCGATCAGTCCCTGCACGCAGCGGCCGGCCATGCCTCTGTCAGGATCGGAGGACAGCCGGGTAATGCGCGCGGCGCTGGCGAAGTGGGGCAGAAGACGGCAACGGTCGGCGATAGCGGGATCACGCAGCGGCGAATCGGCGGGCAGCGGTTCCTTTTCGTACACATCGAGCGCTGCGCCGGCGATCCAGTTCTCCCGGAGCGCGCGTGCTAGGGCTTGCTCGTCCACGACCGGGCCGCGCGAGGTATTGATCAGCATCGCCGTCGGCTTCATCATGTGCAGCGAGGTTTCGTTGATCAGGTGATAGGTCGGAGTTGTGCTCTCGCCCTCGCGCAGAAGTGGGACGTGCAGGCTGATGTAGTCGGCGTTGCTCAATGCGTCTTGTAGAGTCGTGTAACGTATCCACGCTTTCTCGCGGCACATGCCGCGCTGGTGGCGCAAATCGTTGATCTCCTGGATCGCCTTAATGTACTCGTGGTTCTCATAGGCCGGATCGAAGCACAACATGTTCATATCGAACCCGGAACACTTCTTGATCATCGCCAGGCCGATGCGGCCGGTGCCGATAATGGCGATGGTTTTGCCGGTGACTTCGTCACCCAGAAACGGCAAATGGGGATGCCAGTAGCCCCAGCGGTTATCGCGCAACAGATGTTCGGCGGGCCACATCTTGCGAGCCACCGCGCCCATCAGGAAGAAGGCGAACTCGGCGGTCGCTTCGGTCAGGACGTCGGCGGTGTGGGTGAAGGGGATCTTGAACCGGTTGGCGTCAGCTCGGTTGATATTGTCAAAGCCGACCGCGATCTGCGCCACGACCTTGAGCGTGTGCCTCCCGGCCGCGAAAACTTCAGCGTCGATGGGGTCCCGCAAAGTGGTGATCAGGCCGTCAATTCCGGACTTTACTTTCTCGATGATCAGGCTCTTGGGCGGCGCCTCGGGTTTGGGATAGACCTCGAGGTCGTATCCCTTATTGCGCAGAATCTTGAGGGCATCTCCGATGTCGCAGGTGGCAAAAACGCGGACTCGTTGGCTCATGCGGCTCTTTCGATCTTAGGCGCGCAATAGTGTATCGCAGCCGATAAGTCGGCCATTCAGAAACCAGGAAGACTACTGTTGTGGCCGGTCCGGCTGACCAGTTGGCTGGGCAGCCGCCAGCGTCTGGGCATGGTGGCGAACGTCGGCTCCGAGCACCCAGAAAATTACGTCCTCGGCGATGTTAGTGGCGTGGTCAGCGACACGCTCCAGATTACGCGCCACTAATAGCGCATCCAACGCCTGTTGAGTCACTTGCGGCTGTTCGTTCATCTTTCGCACGAGCATAATGAAGGCTTCATCTCGCATCCGGTCTACGACGTGATCCATCTCCAGGACGGCCTGCGCGAGCTCTGCTTTGCCTTCCACAAATGACTCCAGTGCACGGCGAACCATGGCGCCGACGGCGGTTGCCATGCGGGGGATGTCCACTGGCAAGTCAGCAGCGGGCAATTCGATCAGGTCCATCACGCGTTCGGCGATGTTCACCGCCTGGTCGCCGACACGCTCCAAGTCAGAGTTGATTTTCGTGACGGCCAGGATGAAGCGAAGATCGACGGCGGCAGGTTGTTGGGTAGCGAGGATGTCGAAGGCAAGCTCGTCGATTTCGCGCTCGGCGACGTTGATAAGGCTCTCGTTTTCGAGGACAAGCTGGCAGCGACTTAGGTCGCGTTCGGAATATGCCTGGCAGGCGCGGTCCACTGCCAGCTCCGCCAGTCCTCCCATGCGGAGCAGCTTCTCCCGCAATTCTTCCATCTCCTGCTGAAAGCGTGTGCGCATCATCCGAACCTGCCTGTGACGTAGTCTTCCGTCCGTTTGTCGGACGGTTTCGTAAATATCTTCTCGGTCTTGTCGAACTCGATCATCTTGCCCAGCAGGAAAAAGCCCGTAAACTCGGCCACGCGGGCCGCCTGCTGCATATTATGCGTCACGATAACGATCGTGTACTGCTCTTTCAATTGGAAAATCAACTCTTCGATTTTGCCGGTTGAAATGGGGTCCAGCGCCGAACAGGGCTCGTCCATGAGCAAGACTTCAGGCTGCACGGCGAGGGCTCGGGCAATGCACAGGCGCTGCTGCTGTCCGCCAGAGAGACTGGCTCCTGACTTCTTGTGTAGATGGTCTTTGACCTCTTCCCACAAGGCGGAGCTGTTGAGCGAGCGCTCGACGACTTCGTCCAGTTGCTTGTGGTTGCGGAATCCGTTGAGCTTGAGGCCGGAAGCAACGTTGTCGTAGATCGACATCGTGGGAAAGGGATTCGGCTTTTGGAAGACCATGCCGACCCGGCGGCGTAGTTGCGTCGCTGACGTGCCGTTATAAACGCTGATGTCCCCAATCCGCACGGTGCCTTCCACGCGGGCCTCGGGAATGGTCTCGTGCATGCGGTTCAGGCAACGAATAAACGTGGACTTTCCGCAGCCCGAAGGCCCAATCAGGGCCGTGGCATGATTCGCCTGGAAAATCAGGTTGATGTCGAACAAGGCCTGCGTCTTGCCGTAGAAGGCGTTTACGTGCTCGACAGTGATTCCGACACCCATACTGGTTACGCTCCTGCTAAAGTTCCGCGCCGTACTGCAATGCGCACTGCCGTAACGGCGCTGACAATCAGAATGATCAGCACCAACGCGCCGGCCCAGGCCTGCCGATGCCACTCGTCAAAGGGCGAGATAGCGTAGGTGAAAATCTGTAATGACAAAGCCGCAGTTGGCTGGTCCGTTTTCCAGTTCCAGAACTGGTTTCCAAAAGCCGTAAACAAGAGCGGGGCCGTTTCTCCGGCCACACGGGCAAACGCGAGCATAACACCGGTGATGACCCCCGAGGTCGCGGTCCGCAGCGTGATGGAAAGGGTGGTGCGCCAGCGCGGAATTCCGAGGCCGTAAGAAGCTTCACGAATCGCCTGCGGGACCAGCAGCAACATCTGCTCGGTGGTGCGCGCGATGGTGGGGATCATCATGATCGCCAGTGCCACGCCGCCGGCGAGCGCCGAGAAGTGTCCCTGGCGCAGCACGACCAAGCCATAGGCAACGATGCCGATCACGATGGAAGGAACGCCATTCAACACGTCCGACACGAAGCGGACGATGTCGCCGTAGCGATTGCGGCCGTATTCGGAGAGATAGATTCCCGCGCCAATACCCAACGGAACACCCATCAGACTGGCGATACCAAGGATCACCATGGACCCCACAATTGCGTTCGCCATACCTCCACCGGGCTCACCCACTGGCTTGGGGGTCTGGGTCAGAAAAGCCCAGTTGATCGAGCCGGCGCCCTTGTAGATCAGATAAGCGAAGATTGCTCCTAGCGGCAAGAGTACCAGCACGACGGTGAGCAAAGCTGCGCCCGTCATCACATGGTCCGTGATCCACCGCCGCCAACTGATGGGCGGAATGCTGACCATTACCGGTTTGGAGTTAGTATCAGGCAATGGTTCTCGCAGGTTGGCCGCGAGTCACGCTCCAGACCATGAGTCGCGCCAGCGCGTTGACGACGATGGTGACCAGGAACAGGGCCAGGCCAATTTCAATCAGGGCAGAAAGATAAATGTTGCCGGTGGCTTCCGTGAATTCGTTGGCCAGAACGCTGGCCATAGTGTATCCGGGAGCGAACAGCGACTTGGCGATTTCCGGACGGTTGCCGATCACCATGGTGACGGCCATGGTTTCCCCAAGTGCGCGGCCCAGACCAAGAATGACAGCTCCGACGATGCCAGCCCGCGCATTGCGCAGCACGCCCATCCGGATCATCTCCCAGCGCGTCGCACCGAGCGCCAGGACAGCTTCGCGCTGATGCTGGGGTACAACCGTCAGCACCTCACGGGTGATGGAGGAAATGATGGGAATAATCATGATCGCGAGGATCACTCCCGCAGCCAACATGCCGATCCCGTACGGTGGGCCGGTGAACAGACCCGTCCAGCCTAGGGTCGTGGCCAGGAATGGCTGGACATAGGCACGAAGCAGTGGGACCAGAACGAAAATCGCCCACAGTCCATAAATCACGCTGGGAATGGCTGCCAGCAGTTCCGTGGTAAAGGAAAGAATTCCCCGCAACGCAACCGGGCACATCTCGGTAATGAACACGGCGACGCCGACGGCAAGAGGAACGGCGATGACCAAAGAAAGCAGGGACGAGACCAACGTGCCATAGATAAACGGCAATGCCCCAAACTGCTCCTCCACCGGGTTCCAGTCAGATTGCACAAAGAACTTCCAGCCGAAGGCATGCCACGACAGCTGTGAGCGCAAGACGAGTTCCCACACGATCAAGGCCAGCAAGCTAACTACCGCCAGCCCGCAGAGGCGCATCGTCCAACCAAAAAGTTTGTCGGGAAGTTCACTGACTGTGCCCTGCAACAGAGAAGCCGGTTTGGCTTCGATCTTCAGGGCAGCCTTCGAGGCCCGTCCCGGTTCGGGAGCGTTGAAACTCGGCCGAGGCAGGGCTTGATGGGACATTCGGATGCAGGCTAACAAAGGGTTGTTAAAGGACGATTAAAAGGCCGGTCTGGTACTGGTCGGAAAGCGTGTTGCCGACCGTCCCCCTATTTGTGACGACTGGCCACGATTACCAAGTAAATGAACACAAGCGGACTAGCGACCTCAGCAACGGCGATCCCGATCTGGAACAGGCCATTCCACGGCCAACCAAGCGAATCATACCAGCGCCCATTGATTGCGCTGGCAGCAAAGAGAACCAGGAAAGCAACACAGGCCCCGAATTTTAGCCAATAGGAGCGAACCATGGAATCTGCTACGAACTCCGTGTCAGTTGCTGAATTAGCGCGTCGATGTTCCGAATCGTCACGTCAATGTTACGAAGAGATGGCGCAAAACCTTGATCGTAGGTTGGGTGCTGTCGTAGCTCGATTGCAAGCTCGGGCTGCTTCTCGATTGTCTCAGCAACCGCAATTACCCATCCATGGAGGCGATTCGAAAAAAGAAGTTGCTGCTTCAACATCTGGAGCACCGACACAAGCGCGTCGTTAGTTTGAAGGCCAGCCATGGCACGATCTTCTCCTTGTCAGGCGCTGGAATATTACTCCGCGCCTAGTAATTCGGCAATGCTCCACGCGTGGGCCGTTATCCCAGCCTGCATCGCAGGGGTCACGCGGAGCGTTTGGTCAATGCGGACAAAGTTGTACCACGCGAAGTACAGAGTGACGGCAGCTTTTAGGTTGTCCAGTTTCTTGGAATAGGCATTTGTTAAGCGAGTAAAACGGCGCAAGTGCATACGCAAACTCAAATTCGAGCGTTCGACGTGAGACGTGCAGATGTGCTCCGAATCGGGCCGTCCGTCAATAACTCTGGATATGACCTCCGAGATTCTTGGTGGGGAGTACCTCCCTTCGGCGTTCTCAAACTGTCCGTAGTCGCCGAACAGTTTTACAAGCTGCGCGAAGTCTGCCTGCCCTCCGAAAATCCCTTGGATCGAACGGTAGAAGTGATAGCCGTCGGTCGTGATCTGGAAACGATCTTCGCTCAAGCGACTTTTCAACCCCGTCAGAAACTGAATCGTGGTTTCCTTGGTGCGCTTGCCGATCTCGAAGTGGGGGATCAGCTTGGTTTCCTCATCAAGCGCGATGAAGACCCACTGGTCGCCAAGTTCAGGCGCGTCGTCCTTGCGAACTCTGCGTGCCTTCTTGCCCACGAAGCACCACAGTTCGTCGCATTGCAGGTACTTGGGGCGAAGATTGCGAATGGATGTAAGCGCATCTTGGCTGCGCTCTGCCGCTGTAAGCATGATGGCGAGGATCGTGTCCTTGTGCAGCCCTGTGATGCGCGAGATGGCTCGAATGCTCATGCCTTCCAGCATCATCGAAAGAGCCTGAGCCGCCCTTGCAGGGTCGGTGTAGTGCGTCCCCAGTTTGGGAAGGGGTTGAGAGAAGGTGGATTTGCAGGAAGTGCAGCGCCAGCGTTGGATGCGGCGCTTGCCGAAGTACCCAAACTTCTTGCAGGACTGGTGTTTACATCGGATGCAGGTCATGGCTTTTCTCCGCTTGCAGTGAGCGGAGAAACCTGCGACCATGAGTTGAGGTCTGAGGCGTGGGTCACTCCGCGCTTTGGATTAGCCCCGTCTACGGCTCGAACCGCAGACGGGGCGCTGATTGTTAGGGGCTACCCGCTAGGGTGGTATCACGGCGACTTCCACCGTGGGACCGTTGGCACTGAATCGTATTGTGATTACGATTTTCATTGCTTCCCGCCTTTCTCTTGCCGCCCAGTGCTGCGAACACTGGGCGGTTCGTATTTCACGCCAAAGTCATTTCCTTCCAGCCGGATTTCTTGCTACATCTCGTACCTCTCCCATCCGTTCGAGCAATGTCTTTCTCACTACACGCTCGTGAAGTCGGCCCATCCACCGATAGCCGCCTCCGAAACTCACATCGCCTACTGGCGCTATCTCGCCCGATTCCTGCAAACGGCGAATCACTGTGTGAACAGAGGCCAAGATATTTTTCTGGGGCGGCAGGCCCAAAGCCTCAACCCTGGTACGGACCTCAGCCGGATTGAGGGGCTTTTCTGCGGACCTGAAGACGGTACGCACTGCATCGGTGATTCCATCCACAAGTCCGATGGCGGCTATTCCCTCATCGTCCAAGTCCGCCAGTTCATGCAAGGCAGCGACTTTTTTCTTCTGCCGAGCGATTTGCGTCCCCAAGTCGGAGTAAGTGGTTTCGAGGCGCTGCAATTCGTCTACGGCTGCGAGGAAATCGTTCTTGTATTTATTCGTCACAGGAGAAATTAGACACCATGACTGACACAATGTCAATACCGATGTCTGTGGAAATCTCAGGTTCGTGGGATCAGGCGATTTCCGACGCCACGGAGCGTTTAAAGAGGGTTGAAGCCAAGGCGCGAAGGTTGCGTGAGGCGATCCAGACTTTCAAGGAAAGCAAAGAGGCTGGTGAACCTTGGGTAAAGGTGGTTACACGGTTACACACGCAGGAGAGTGGCCAAACCGAAAATGCAGCAACACAGAATTAGCCCAGTACCGCCGGTCTGGTAGTGGGTGGATCACCCACTACCGCCGGTCGTCGCCACCAACCATACGGAAGCCAGAGTAGGATGTCCAGCGCCCTCGCGCGAATGCGTGCCTAAGGAATTTTGGTCTGTCCGATGCAAGGGCGGTTGTAAGATGACTGATCGTCGCACGCCCTATGCCTACGTTTGCCGCGGTGGATATCGGTTCGAACTCGGTCCGCCTGAAGATTGCCCGCTTGCAGGGGCGCCGCTTGAAGGAGGTCCACGAAGACCGCGAGGTCACGCGGCTGGGCGAAGGTGTGTTCAGTGGCGGTCTGCTCTCGCCCGAAGCGATGTCGGAAACGGTGCGCGTATTGCGCCGTTTCCACCGTGCCACCCAGGAATGTGGGACCGATACAGTGCGGGTAGTAGCCACAGCCGCTTTGCGCGATGCTCGCAACTCGCGCGCTTTTCTGGAGTGGGTGCGTTCGACAACGGGATGGAATGTGGAAATAATTTCGGGGCTGGAAGAAGGGCGCCTGATTCACCTTGGCATTATTTCCAACGGCAGGCTCGATGCCGATCCCGTGCTGCTAGTGGATCTGGGTGGCGGGAGCTGTGAGCTCACGCTGTCGCGCAAAGGGCAAATCCGCCAGACGGTCAGTTTGCCACTGGGCGCGGTACGCCTCACAAATGAATTCCTGAGTCACGATCCGCCGCGGAAGGGCGAACTGGAAAGGTTGCGGGGATTTGTGGGGCGAGAGATGGGACGCATTCAGGACCGGATCAAGTCAGCCCGGGTCCGGGCGGTGATCGCCACCTCGGGCACGGCGGCGGCGCTGGCTGGAGTCTCCTCCCACCTGGCGCGTCTGAGGAAACAAAAACCGGGTGCCAAGGTCACACGCGACATGATGCGGCGGATCGTCAAGCAGATCACGCGCCTCCCGCTCGAGCAAAGACTTAAGGTACCCGGCATCGGTCCTCGGCGCGCCGAGATCATCTGCGCTGGCGCGGTGGTCTATGGAGAACTGCTGGAACGTTGCCATCTGTCGGGTTTTCGGTACTCACCGCTCGGCTTGCGAGACGGTATCCTGGCGCAGATGGCGGCGGAATACGACCGCAGCACGCGCTCCGGCCGGGCGATTGAGTCCGAACGCTGGGAATCCATCAAGCAGGCGGTCGAACACTACCGCGTCGAATTGCACCATGCCCTGCAGGTGCGCGAAGCGGCGGTACTGCTGTTCTCGGCGCTCAAATCGGTTCACCAACTGCCGCCCGAGTATCGCGAGTGGCTTTCGGCGGCGGCCATGTTGTACGAGGTCGGCGACTACGTGAATCGCAACGGCCGTCACCGGCACGCCTACTACATTATTTCCAACTCGGAAATTCTGGGATACACGCCCCAGCAGCGCCGCATCATAGCCGCCATCGCGCGTTACCTGGGGAAATCGCGGCCTGCTCCGGGCGACGCCCCTATGAACGCGTTGACTCCCGAAGAGCAGAAGCATGTTCTGAAGGCATCGGTGCTATTGAGGTTGGCGCGTGCCGTGAACTTGGGAAGAAGTGATTCTGTAGCGCGCCTTTCCGTCTCCGCGCGCAGCGGAAGCGTTGCCTTGAAGCTGATCCCGCGCCGCAAGGCGAGCGTAGACCTGGAACTCTGGGCAATTGAGAAGGACCGCGCCTACTTCCGGGAAGTCTTCGGGCGCGCGCTTTCGGCCGCTGCGGCATGAACCGTGCGCAGGATCCGAGGCGTGATGCACCAGCTGAGCGAGCCCGAACTGCGCCTGGTTTCCACCTTGGCAACCGCGCCTTTCTTCAGCTCGACAGTGGCCTCGCATCCGCTTGCGCTGATCACGCGTCCCAGGAATTCGCGCAGATTGGGATTGTGTCCCACCAGGAGGATGGAGTCTTGGCGTGCGTACTTGGCCAGCATTTTCTGGAAGTCGGAGAAGGTGGCCTCGGGACGCAGCGCGTTTTCCAGCACTAGCTTTCCTTCGTGCCCCATCTCATTCCCGACCAGCGAGGCGGTTTGGGTAGACCGTTTGAGTGGGCTGGATAGGATAACCTCCACCTGGACGCCGAGAGCAGCCAGCGCGCGGCCGATGTAACCGCACTGCTCGATGCCGTCTTTGTCGAGGCCCCGCTTCTCGTCCTTCTTAGCGCTGCTGAGGGGTTGCCCGGCGCTGGCATGACGCAAAAAGTAGATAAACATTCCGGGTAACTATTCCTTTCCGATCAGCACACGCGAAGCGCGCTTGGAGGCTGGAGCGGGAATCGCATCCAACGTATCTTTTCCTTCCGCTAACGCGATAAAAAATTCCTGTGCATTAAAAGCGGCGCGGCCAGTGGGCGGCTTTCGGTTGCGGCCGCCGGGCGGCTGCCAGGAGCGCAGATAACGGCCGTCTCTCTGCAGAGACCTGGCTTTGACATTGTCGGCCATGTAGGCGGCCAGGATTTCGTGGACAACCCGATCGCGCAGCAGAGGGTTTTTGAGCGGGAATAGGACTTCGACGCGTTCGTGCAGGTTGCGCGGCATCCAGTCGGCACTCCCCAGATAGACCTCAGGATCCCCGCCGTTCTCGAAGTGGTAGATCCGGCTGTGCTCCAGGAAACGGCCCACAATGCTGCGCACACGAATGCGATCGCTGAGGCCGCGAATCCCCGGGCGCAGCGAACAAATCCCGCGCACGAGAAGATCGATTTCCACGCCCGCCTGCGAAGCTCGGTAGAGAGACTGCACAATGGTTTTGTCGAGCAGAGAGTTCATCTTGGCGATAATGCGGGCGGGACGCCCGGCGCGGGCATGCTCAGCCTCACGCTCAATCAGCCCCACGCACTTCTCAGCCAAGTCCAACGGCGCTACCAGCAAGGGGCCGTAGTGCGGGTGCTCCGCGTAGGCAGTGAGGAAGCTGAACACGTCGTGGACCGCGCTAGTGATTTCCGGATCGGCAGTCAACAGACTCAGGTCGGTGTAGATGCGGGCGGTGGTCGCATTGTAATTCCCCGTGCCCAGATGTGCGTAGCGGCGGGTCACGCCGTCGGGGTCTCGCCGCACCAGCAGAGAAAGCTTACAGTGAGTCTTCAATCCCACCAGGCCGTGAAAGACCTGGACGCCGGCGTCTTCGAGATCGCGTGCCCAGCGGATGTTGGAATCTTCGTCAAAGCGTGCTTTCAGTTCCACTACGGCAGTCACTTCCTTGTGCTCTGCGGCGGACATCAGGGAGGGGACAATCAGCGAATGCTCGCTGGTGCGATAGAGCGTCTGCTTGATGGACAAAACACGCTCATCTTCTGCCGCAGACTGGATGAACGACACAACCGCATCGTAGGAATCGTAGGGATGATGGAGGAGAATATCGTGCCGGCGCAGCTCTTCGAACAGATCGCGAGACTTCGCCGTCAGGCGCAACTCGCGCGGCGCGAAGGCGCGGAACTTCAACTCCGGGCGGGCTGCTTGATCGTAAATATTGAACAACCGGGACAGATTCACCGGGCCATTGACCGGGAAGACCTGCCAGCGGTCGAGTTCGAAAACGGTGCGCAGGCGCTCGATGATTTCCGGGTCGGCGTCGGACTCGATCTCCATTCGTACCGCGTCTCCCTTGCGCCGGTTGTGCAACTCCGCGCGCACCGACTCCAAAAGGTTGCGAGACTCTTCTTCCTGCAAGTAAAGATTGCTGTTGCGAGTGACGCGGAAGGCCGATGAGGACACGATGTCGTATCCGTGATACATACGGGCGGCATGATGAGTGACCAAGTCGGCGAGAAAAATGAAATCGATGGTGCCCTGGCTCGGCAGCCGGACCAGACGAGGCAGCGCCCTAGGAACCGTGACTACTCCCGTGTAGGTGAGCGACGAGCGTCGTCGGCGGCGCAGCAGTAACGCGACACACAGCGCTTTGTTGATGACTCGCGGAAAGGGATGCGCGGGGTCAACCGTAACCGGTGTGAGCAGCGGATCCAGTTCGCGCTCGCAGTAATCGTCCACGTAAGCGAGGACGTCGTCGCCGAGCTGGTCAATGCTCAGGACACGAATGCCCTGCTCCGCCAGTTCCGGCCGGAGCCGGTCGTTCCAGCAGGAATACTGCTCTTCGACTAATTCGTGGGTCACGCGGTTGATCAGCTCCCGCTCCTCGACCATCGTGAGTCCATCAGGAGTGGTGGCGTTGTAGCCATCTTCCAGCTGCTGTAACAGCCCGCCCACGCGGACTTCAAAAAATTCGTCGAGATTGCTGGCCGAGATGGCCAGGAACTTCACCCGTTCCAGCAACGGGTTGCGGGGGTCTTCGGCTTCTTCCAGAACGCGCCAGTTGAATTTCAGCCAGGATTCCTCGCGGTTGATGAAAGCGGTCGGGCTGTCAAGACCTGGGCGGACCATAAAGGATCGATGGGATGTTACTGCTTTTTTTCTGCGGATACTGCGGTACGTTTCAGAATTACAAAGCGAATCTCAGCCCCGTTGGGACGCTTCAAAAACAGGCTGTGCCCGCGTACTCTTCCCTGTACTTCAACCCCCGGTTTCCAGAACACGGGCAGAGTTTCCCAAGCGCTCGAGGGGTCGTATTCGCCCTCCAGCAGCTTGTCACCGGCGCGTACTGCGACGTCAAAATAGACATCCTCTTGATAGATTGGAGTGTCGTTGACCCACGCCACCACGCGGTCGCGTGTTTTCTGCTCGGCGCGGACGATGGTCATCGTCAGTTCGCCGCTCTCCACCGCATACGGCCCTGCGCCCAGGCCCAGTAGTAGCAACGCGACCAGCAGTCCTCGGCGCATACATCCACCACCAGTATAACAAGGCAGAAAGAGGCGCCGGCTTTTGACCGGCGCCACTGTGTAACGCTTTTAATCGCAGTCCGTTACATGCGCGATTAGAAGGTATAGATCAAGTCAAACTGCAAGCGGTTCAGCCAAGGCTCACTACGCAGGGGCTGAGGCAGTGCATTACAAAGCTTGGCATCGGAGCAAACCAGCCCCGCGACTCCCGATTCGTCAAATTGGGCTTTCAGGCCGGTCGCCAGCGCCGCGTTCTGAAGGAAGGGATCAAGAGTGCGTCCATGCCACCAGGTGAACGCCGCCGTGGTGTTCTGGCGGATCCGCCACAGGGCATAAATGCGATGCTGCAGAATGTTCGACGGCGCCCGCTGATCGCTTTCGTTGAAGGAAGCAATGGTTGCGTCCTGCTCATGGCGAAGCCAGGCATAGCCCACCTGAATGTCGCCCCGGTTCTTCTGCTGCCCGATGCTGACATCCGCGTAGTAGACGTGCGACTGACTGCCCAAATCCTTTCTTGTGGCAGCCCCGAGATCGGCGACTGCTCCCTTGACTGAGAAGTCGAAAGGATGCGCGGAAGCGTTCAGGTTGTCTTCATATTCCACCAACAGGTTAACCGGCAGACGCGACCATCCGGTCTTGAACGTGTTGTTCAGGATCAGATCGGCATACAGGAAACCCGAGAGGAAGTGCATGTGGCCTGCAGCATCGGCGTAGGTCGAATTGGTCATGCCGTTGGCGGCGAAGATACAAGCCTGCGAAGACTGCAGACCGCCGCTACTGGACGCGCAACCTGGACCCTCGCCGTTTATCGGGAAGCTGATAACCTTGCCGCTGCTATCGACGACATTGACGTTATTCGTGCTGGTCGCCTGCACGGCGAAGAAATTGGAATTCAGGATGGAATCCGGATATCTCCAGTTCATCACCAGGAAGGACGGCGTCATCGTCCAGAACTTGGTCAGCTCCAGCTTTCCGCCGATCTGTCCGCCCACAGCAAACGAGTCGTGGCCGTGATAGAGGCCGCCAGTGCCGTTGGCTTCGTTGTAGAACAGCTGCATGAATTGGATGTTGGCGTTCTTTAGGACCGGTACGCTCGTAAAATCCTTGGAGAACTTTTCATCGAAGCCTTCCGGATTGATGTCTGGATCGCCGGTGACCTGCGTACGCTGCCACTGGTAGGCAAATTTGCCACCGGTCAGCGAGAGCCACTTGTGGGCCACCGGATTGTAGGTGATGTAGCCCTTATCGAGACCGATGGTCTTGCGGTCGAAGAAATTCGTGAACGTCTCGTTGGTAGTAGTGGGATCGCCAAGAGAGCCAGTGGCGATCACCACGCCCGCGGTGAAATCATCGTTCAGTTTGCCTTCGAACCCGAAACGAACGCGGATACGAGCCCGGTTACGATCGGCGCAGGCGGTACAGCCACTGTAGGTCTGGAAGAAATCTTCGCCGCGGACTCGTACGTCACCGGTCCAACGGAAACGACCGAGCGTGTTCTCGAGCGCCGTCATCTTCTTCTGCTCGTCCTGTGCGGAGAGCGCGTTGTTGGTCAAAGTCGTCTGAATGTCGGCATACTGCGCATTCAGCTTGTCGACCGCGTCTTTCGGAGCGACCGAAGCCTGGATCCCAGCCGCTGTCATCTGAGCGTCGGTCGCAGCCTGCTGTGCCTTTTGCAACTGTTGTTGGGTTTCCTGAAACTGTTGCGCGCTTTGTTGTAACTGCTGGTTGGTTTGCTGCAGCTGCTGCTGCAGGGCTTGAATTTGCTGCTGCTGGGCTGCCACGGCATCTTTCAGGGCCTGGACGTCGGCAGCCGAGGCCGAAGCTGCCGGCTTGCGTGCCGTTTTCTTGGCCGGCGCTGCGGTCTGAGCCAGCAGCGACGATGCCAATAGCAGGATAGCGCCTACCTTGAGAACCGCCTTCATTTTGTCTCCTTTTGCGAAATACTCCATAATCCCTACTAGTTTACTAGACTAACTTGAGTTTCCTAGCAATTCCGATGCCAGCCTGTCGGCCCCGCCGCCCGGACCAAGTACTCGATTTTGCGGGCAAACCGCCGGCCAGCCCGGACACTAGCCGTGCGCGTGCGCAAACTTTTTCGCGCGAGTTCCGAGCCAGTTCCCTCCCCGCGCGGGAGGATGCTGTACGCTGCATCCAGGTCGCTCATCGTTCTCAGTGGACCTGCTTGATGGTTGCTTTTACCTTCTCTGCCACGTTGTCCGGCAAGGGTGCGTAGGCAAGCTGGGTGGTCATCTTCTGACCGTCGTTCACCATCCAGCTCAGGAAGTCCGCCAGGATCTTGCCGTTCTTGGGGTCCTTGGCCTGTACTGGGATCAACAGCCAGGTAAAACTGGAAATCGGATAGGCGGTCTTTCCTGGCGCGTTGGTAATCGAGACACGGAAGTCGGCCGGCATGCTCTTCACCGAGGCCGCGGCTTCAGTCACTCCGTCTAGTGTTGCCTTCACGAAAGTGCCGGCGGCATTCCTGACCGATCCGTATGGGATGTTGTTCTGCACGGCGTAGATCAGTTCGACGTAACCAATCGAACCCTGCAGTTGGCGAATCTGTCCGGCCACGCCCTCATTGCCCTTGCCACCCAGACCGATGGGCCACTTTACCGAAGTTCCCTTCCCCACCACCGACTCCCATTCCTTGCTGATTTTGGAGAGGTAGTCAGTGAAGATATAGGTCGTCCCGCTGCCGTCTGAGCGATGAATGACGATGATCGGCTGATTGGGAAACGTCACTCCCGGGTTGGCTTTAGCGATGGCGGGATCGTTCCAGTTGGTGATTTTGTTGAGAAAGATGTTCGCCAGGACATCCGGCGTAAACTTGATCTCGCCCGATACGCCGGGCACATTGTACGCTGGCACTACTGCGCCCAGCACAGTTGGAATGTGCAGGATCTTGACTTTGGCCTGTCCTAGTTGTTCGTCGGTCATTGGTCCGTCGCTGGCTCCGAACTCAACCGTGCCGGCGAGAACCTGGCGGATGCCTCCTCCGCTACCAATCGACTGATAGTTGATCTGCACATCCGGGTGCAGTTTGTTGTATTCGCTGAACCACTTTGAATACATGGGATACGGGAAAGTTGCGCCCGCTCCGTTCAGCGTAACGGTCTCCGCCAAGAGCGGCAGCGCCAGTACAACACACCCCAGCAACAACGCGATGCGGCGTATCACTCGATGGTCCTCCTCAATTGGAATTCATTTCCGTTCTATGGGGTGAGTATTAAAGGAAGGTTACAGAGTGGTGAATTTCTAATGAACGCGCTTGAGACGAAAAGTACTTAGCGCACGCCCGGCTTTTCGAGACGAGCGAGTTCGAGTGGAAAGAGATGATTGTTGGGAAAATCTTTCTGAAGCGAGAGCAGAACCTCGCGAGCACGCGGCGTGTCTTTGTCGCGTACGTAAGCGATTGCCAGCAGAATGCGGGCGAAAGGCGCGAGCAGACGGCCTTTGACGGCGGTCATCTGGAGTTCGGCGATGCCACGGGCCTTGTCGCCGGAGACTCCTCCCAGCCGCAGCAGCCAGCGCACGGGCGCCGCCATGGACCCGACGATGTATCGGCTAATGCCGCCCGCAAGATGGCCGTCATAGCAGGTGGGATGGGCCGCCAGCAGTTGGTCTGCCCACACGGACGACTCTTTCGTGTAGTGCAAAGACGACAGGCTGCGTTTTTCGATGAGGGCGGCGTAGTCAGCGCGCAGACCGCTGGCCAGTGTCATCCCGAGCAGTGCATCGACGTCGCGCGGGTCGCGGCTAAGACGAGCTCTACCAAGAGTCTCAGCTCGTGCAAGCTGCTGCTCGAAGAGCGCGCGCTGTTCCGCATCCGGTTGATACTTCTTGCGCCCGGCGAAAGCCGAGTCGTTCACGTAGAACTGAGCTTCCAGAACTCCCAGCCGATTGAATTCAGAAAAGAGAATGCCTGCGGCCTGGCTGACAGGGCCCATCGGATTCTCTGGGTTCTCCATTTCCCACGACTGAAATTCCTTTTGCGCGCCGGGAAAATCGAGGTCGTAGAGCCGGCTAAATCCGCGATCCAGTCCGGTGGGCGTGGTTTCGATTGCGTGTGCTACACCTAGCGCGAAGAGAAGAGTCACGATCAGTCGAAGTCCACCGATGCTCCTTCGTTTGACAAACCGAATTCGTGGGCGAATCAGCATAGTTGACTCTGCCATATTAGATGCGCATAGTTCGGATGGCTTGTCACGAAAGTGTCAAATCTCTCACAGCACCTCGCCAGAAGGCCCTATCCCGCGGCGATGATCCACGTATTGGTCGTTGGTGTTGTCTTAAGGCTGAGTTGATAAGCTCCGCTTCGAGATGTCCCTGGAGAGGGCCCAGCCACACACCCCGGCGATTCCCAGGAACACAACGCCTCGTCCGCGCGGTCCGAGGAGCAGCCAGCCTCCCCCGAACAGTGCCGAATAGACCATGACGCATCCCAGAATCCACGAGAGCAAGTTTCGTCCCAGGTCACGAGTGGGCGGAACCTCAGGGGCCAGACGTGCGATCGGCGTCCAACCCGTGACGTGCGGGCGGACTTGCCGATAGAACTTCACGAGCACGTTTTCGGGCTCCGGTTGCGTCAACAAGGTGACTACGACCCACACCAGAGTGGTGACGGCGGTGGTGGTCAGCGCCGTTTTTGCAAACACGACCGGCTGGCTTCCGGAGAATGTCGCCCACTCGCGAAGTGCAAGTGAGGTGATGAGGGCGGTGGCCATCGCCGAGATCTCGCTCCAGGCATTGATTCGCCACCAGTACCAGCGCAGCAGATAGACTGCGCCGGTTCCGGCACCTACCTCCAGAACGAAAACCCAGCCCGCGCCAATCGAGGCCAGTTGCGCCGAAACCCAGGCCGAGATGATCACCAGCAGCACGGTCGCGACGCGAGACACGGCAACATAGTGGGCATCAGTGCCATCCTTCTTCAGGAAGCGACGATAGAAGTCGGCCACCAGGTAAGACGCACCCCAGTTCAACTGCGTTGCGTAGGTGGACATGAAGGCCGCCATAAATCCGGCGACAACGACTCCTCGCAACGCGGGTGGGACATGTTGAGTGACCACCATCATGTACCCGGATTCCGGATGCTGGAGTCCCGGATAGAGAACAACAACCGCGAGCGCGGTGAGAATCCACGGCCACGGCCGGAGCGCATAGTGCGCAACATTGAACCAGAGCACGGATAGAAGTCCATGCCGCTCATCCTTGGCACTGAAAATGCGCTGAGCGATGTAGCCGCCGCCGCCCGGTTCGGCGCCTGGGTACCACGAGGACCACCATTGGAGCCCAATATTGACAAGAAAAGTGATCGTGGGCAGAGTCCAGAGCGCTTCGGAAGTCAGCGGTCGCGAAAAATCCGGGAAGAACGACGTGACGTCCCCGGCAGCCGGTCCAGTGGCTGCTCGCTTGGCCGCCAGTTGTGTCAACAGACTACTCATTCCGCCACACGCCGTCACCGCGAAATATGCCACCGCGATCACGATGCTCATCTTCAACACGAACTGGAACAGGTCGGTCCATAAGACACCCCACAACCCGCCCAGAGCTACATAAAGCCCGGTAAACGGAATCAAAAAGAACACGCACACTGCGAGTGCGCGATGATCGCTGAGGTTCAAGGTGGTGGCCACGATGCTGGTCATCGCCTTCGTCACCCAGCCCAAGATCAGGCAGTTCATCAACAGACCGAGGTAGATGGCGCGAAACCCGCGCAGGAATGCGGCCGGCTTACCGGAGTAACGCACCTCTGCAAACTGCACGTCGGTAAGCAGGCCGGAGCGCCGCCAGAGCCGCGCGAATAGGAAGACGGTCATCATCCCTGACAGCAGAGCGGCCCACCAAAGCCAGTTGCCGGCGATCCCCTGCGTGTAGACAACGCCGGTGACGAACAGCGGCGTGTCGGCTGCGAACGTGGTCGCGACCATCGAGGTGCCGGCTAGCCACCAACTCACGCTGCGGCCAGAAACGAAATAGTCGTCCATGCTTTTGCCGGAACGACGACGGAAGTACAACCCGAGGGCCAGGGTGATGAGCAGGTAGCCGGCGATGGCCGTCCAATCGAGGATGGTGAAGTTCATGGGTTGGGAAAGGATAATGCAAGACGGGGGTTGGGGGTTAGTGGTTTGTGGTTAGAACCCATTCCATCAACTGGGCGGTCACACGTTTATGTGACGGCCTCTTATCTGCGGCGACGCTTCAGATCACTTCTTCGGGCTGCTACACTCTCATGTCACGGCCGCACCCGAGGTTCTCATGCGCACTCTTTCCCTCTTTGCTATCGTCATAGTGATGATTACAGTCGCTGAACCGCAGACGCTTCCCGCTCCCCAGGCCACTACTGATCCTAAGCAGATCACCTCCAAACCCAACGCGCAGGTGGAGAAGAATCTATCCATCGAGAAACTTTACATGACGCGGCTGGTGGGTGGCGCCGACTGGTCTCCGGACGGCAAGACCATTGCGTTTGTGAGCAATCTGAGCGGACGCAACAATCTCTGGTTGGTGCCGTCCGAGGGCGGTTGGCCGATGCAACTTACGGTGAGCGATCAACGCCAGACTGCCCCGGTGTGGTCTCCGGACGGCAAGTGGATTGCCTACATGTCGGATTACGACGGCGACGAGCAGTGGGACATCTTCTTCGTGTCGCCGAAAACCGGGCAGGTCGTGAACGTCACCAACACGCGCGAGATCGCGGAAGAAAGTCCTGCCTGGTCCCCCGATGGTCGTTACCTCGCCTACATGGTGAAGCCCAAAACCTCATCCGTATTCGAGATTGACGTTTACGATACGCTGCAGCGCGAGGTGAAACACCTTACCAGGGGCACCGCGAAAGATCGCATGAACGTCGCGCCGATCTGGTCGAAAGACGGGAAGTTTATTGTCTATACGCAGGAACAATCCAAGGGCACCGATGCGAATGTGTTTATGGTGGATGTGGACAGCGCGCAGAGCACGCTACTCACGCCGCATGAGGGCGAACGCCTGCACTCGGCGAACGACGTTTCCCCCGACGGCAAGCACGTCCTGATCACGTCCAATGCCACCAATGGATACCAGAACACCGGACTGCTGGACATCGCCACGAAAAAGATTCACTGGCTCACGCAGGACAAATGGGAGGTCTCCGGTAACAGCTTTTCGCCCGATGGCCGACACCTCACTTACACCGCCAACGTGGATGGCAACACCGACATTTACCTGTACGACGTCGCCAATGGCAGGGCGCGTGCATTGCCGCTTCCAAAAGGGCTCAATGAGCCGGTGGGCGGGGTGTCGCCGTTTAGCCGCGAGGGCGCGCGCCTCCTCTATTCCCACAACGGCCCAACCGCGCCCGGCGATTTGTGGGCCTATACTCTGGCGGATGGCAAGTCGCACCAGATTACGTACGCGCTTGTCGGTGGCGTGCGGTCGCAAGATATGGTCGAGCCCTATCTTGTTCATTACCCCAGCAAGGACCGCAAGTGGACGATCTCGGCCTTCGTTTATGTACCCTACAATCTGCCCCGCAACGGACAGCACCCCGCGATTGTCTATGTTCACGGTGGACCTACAGCGCAGACCCTGAATACTTTCAACCGCTTCGTGCAGTACATGGCGAATCAGGGATATTTGGTGATCGCGCCCAACTATCGTGGATCCACCGGTTACGGTAAGGAATTCCAACAGGCGAACCTATTCGACATGGGCGGCGGCGATTTACAGGACGTTCTTGCGGCTGCCGACTGGATCAAGCAGACCGGTTATGTCGACCCCAAAAAGCTCATCCTGATGGGCGGCAGCTATGGCGGCTACCTGACCATGATGGGTGTCACTAAAGCGCCGGACGTTTGGGCAGCGGGAATCCCGATTGTGCCCTTCGTAAACTGGTTCACCGAAATCCAGAACGAAGATCCAGTGCTCCAGCAGAGCGACCTGGCGACCATGGGCGATCTGGAGAAGAACAAAGCGCTCTACGAAGACCGGTCACCGATCAACTTCGTCGACCAGATCAAGGCTCCCCTGTATTTGCTAGCTGGCGGCAACGACCCGCGCTGCCCGAAAACGGAAGCGCAACAAGTCGTGGATGCGATCAAGAAGCGCGGCGGAGTGGTCGAGTACAAGGTCTATGAAAACGAAGGCCACGGCTTCGCGCGCGTGGAAAATCAGATTGACGCCTACAAGCGGGTTGCTGACTTTTTGAAGGCGCACGTTCCGCCGGCGGATTGCGGCTGCTCGCTGAATGAGTGAGGGGTCGCAGCCCTTACGACGCAGCTAGGTGCGGCACTGGACGAGGTCCAGAAAGCCATCTCCTTCAGTTGTTTCGACCCATCCGCGAATTCGGTCGATGATTGGTGCGCACGTCTCACGATCAAGGATTACGACCGTCGGCACCATCAATCCCAGCCTTCGCAACCTGAAGTGTTGTTCATCGACCGGTTGCTCCAGAATCAAATTAAGAAGAAGGCTGCCACTACCATGAGTCTCTCTTACGTTGTCGACAGCCACAAGCCATTCCCCGTCGGCGGTAGCCATCTGAGTCAAGTGCAGTGATAGTTCTTCAGGCAGAATGGGCATCGGTTGACTCCGTTTTGGCGGGCTGGCGTATCATCGCTGCCCGGCGCTTCTCAAGTGCGTCCAGTCGTAGGTAGAGCATGTAGAGCACGATCACCAGGTTTACGACGAGTACCAGCAATCGGAACCAAGTGGGACGCCGTATCAGATCCGCTGCTTCGAACGGAATGTAGATCGTCCCCGAGGCAAACGCCAGCCACTCCGCCCACGGCAACGCGTACCAGAGACCATACGCCTCCACAAAGCGGAGGATCGTGTAAACACCGGCTACCACCGCAATCTTCCACAGACGCACATCGCTGACTCTGGACACCAGGTCGATGAACACGCCTACATAATGGTGATAGGGGTTAACGTGAAAAAACTCCAGGAAACTCTCGGCGATTCCCCAGATGTCGCGGTTCCGCATGGAGAAGAGGCCGAGCCCGGCCAGTACCACGATCACGCCCTTGGTGAATTCAATGGTGGCGACCGTGCGCAGTCCTTTGATGTGTTCGGGGTCGTGAACGTACGGATGCATGCAGGGTGAGCGACTCAATCTAGCTTATCAAGAAGATACGGCCACGCAATAAATGTTCTCCAGGCCCTGCTTCTGGTGGGCCGCTTTTATTCACCCACGCTGGCGCGCAGCTCTTCGACAATCTCGTGCGCAGCCTTTCGAGCAGCATCGCCCTGCGTGACATCGAACGAGATGGCTCCCACGCGAGCATGCCCTCCCCCGCCGTACCGTTCGCAGACCTTCGCGAGATTGACGGTAGGCTCGCGTTTCGACCAAGGATTGGAACCGACAGAAACCTTTACGCGAAATGAGCTTTTGCTCAAACCCACGCTGTAAATCGAATCGGGATGAAGGTAATAGGGGATGAATTTGTTGTAACCCTCAAGGTCAAGGTCGGTGATGTCGAAGAAGATCGTGCCCTCGTTCTCTTCCGCGCATTGCCGCAGAACATCGATGGAGCGTTGATGGCGTTCGAGCAATGGAGGCAAAGCGGTGGCTACAAACGGCTGTTCCAGGATGCTGGCCAGCGACTGGGTAGCGAGCAGTGGAATCAGTTTCTTCACGAAATCAGAGTCTCGTACGGCCTCGATAGCCATGGTGAGCTTCATGGCCGGAGCTTTCATTTCCACCGCTGACTGAGCGCTTTCGTAGAGGGCGCCATCCACGATATCGGTCCAGTGGACGAGTTCCGCGACTGGGCGCGCGTCAAATCCAAAACGCTGTTCCGCGATCATGGCGATGAAGCTGGTGCATGATTTGAATCCGGGATCGTAGAACTTGCGATTGCTCTGGTCCTGCTCGAAGTGGGCGGCATCGTCGGGCGAGAGAAACGCGCTCTCGTGGTGATCGAACCACCAGGTGATATTCGGAGAACTGGAGTATTTGAAGTCGACAATGGCGTTCTCGTCGCCATCAAAATCTTTCTCGTCGAAAAGCGCGCCTGCCCGATGCAGCAAGCCGGTGTAGATGAACTCTCCATCGCTGCGGATGCGTTCGCGGTAGAAACGCGAAAACAGGGCAGCCGAAGACGCACCATCGAAACATTTGTCGTGATAAAAGACCCGAACTCGCAAGCTTGCTCTTTCCCGACCCGGCGTGCGGGCCCAAGGTGAAAACCAATAGGGTTGCTGGTTTGGCGGTTTATGTCAAGGGCAGGGCGGCATACTCAGCCGTTTCCTTACCACCGCTTCGCTACACCTCCGCCGATCAAAGGCGGAGTGCTACGATTATGGCCTGAACTTAGATCGCGCAGCCAAAACACGGTCAGCATGAGCTCACCCATCCTCGCTCCACCGCTTTCTGGCAATACGATTGGCTCAACTGGCGACGGCTTCGTGATCGCCGAATGGCAGGATCCGGGCGGTCCCGCCGGAGAGAAGCGCCTGATTGCGCCACTGCACCTTCATCAACGCGACGATGAAGCTTGGTATGTCCTCGAAGGCGCCCTCTGCGTCCAGACGGGCGACACGGAAGTGGAAGCTCGCGCAGGATCGGCTGTGCTGGTCCCAAGCTCACTCCGCATACGTATTGGAACCCAGGGCCCGGGCGGACTCGCTACCTGCTTGTGATGACTCCGAACATTTTCCGCTTGATTCAGGAAATCCACGCCACATCCGATCGGAGTCCTGCGGCCCTTCGAGTCTTGTTCAGGAAATACGATTCCGAACTCCTCTAGCAGCGACGACGTTGGGGGTGGTGCGGTTCAGCGTTTCCGCTGGCGGATCTTCAAATCGAAACTGACTACGCCGTTCTGATCGCGCAGCGCTACGATTGAAACATTTCGGGTGACGTTGTACTCCACCTGAATGATCTGTTGTGAGGCAACCGAGACATTGGTGCTGTAGGTAATCGTCAGGTTGCTGGCCACCTGTTGCTCGATCGTGACCTGCGGACCGCGAACTACGTTGGTTTCGCTGGTCAGGCCTTGAGGATCGATCTTGATCCGGCTGACGCCGAACAAACGCTGCACGCGGCTGCTGACCGCGGTATTAAGGGCTTCGTTGATCAGCAGGTTCGATGCTTCTCCACCGAATCCGGAGGACCCGCTGCCCTGCAACGCCGCCGACTCCTCGCGCGTGCGGCCCAGAGCTAGCAGAGCGATGACGTCGGCCTCGGGCAGCGGAGGCTCCGAGTGCCAGGTAGCTTTCAAGCCGTTGGACTTGCTCACGTCGCCGCTGATGTTGACTGTGATGTCATAGTCGCGCACGCGAGTCGCGGCCTGAATGTCGATGATGGGCTCGGTTTTGGCGGGATTGGAGAACGTGACCTCACCACGTTCCAGGTGGTACTTGGTCCCATTGAAGGAAATCTCGCCGCCTTCGTTCGCGCTCACGCGGCCGACGGCTACGGGCCGGTCGGCAGTGCCCCGCACTCGGAGGTCAGCGTTGCCGGTGAGCTTGGCAATCGCAGTTTGCATCTGCAGCTCGGGTGTGGTCACGACATGGACGTCGAGCCGCAGGCGGCTCTCCAGCGTATCGGATCCCGTCACCGCGATCGAGCGTTTGCTCTTCTCCAGATAAGCGCCAAAGTCGAACCCCGGCGTTACTCCCAGCTTGGTGACGAGCACTTCCCCGCTGAGCAGAGCGGAGTTCGAGGAGCCGGCGAGACGAAGATTGGCGTTAGCCGTCGAGCTCACGCCGGGCGGGTAACGTAGCCGAACCCCCTGCGCAGTCGCGCCCAAGTCCATCAGGATTACGCCGTTCTGGTAGCTGGCGAAGCCCGTCAACGCGATAGTGCCGCCGCCGGTCGTGCCGTTCAGACTCTCGATCTGGAGGCGGTTTTGGTCAAAAAGCAAAACTCCGTTCAGGTCGCTCAGCCCGCTGGGAAAATCATTGTGGCTGACGAAAGTGTCTTTGACTTCCAAACGTCCTTGTAACACCGGATTGGAGAACGTTCCACCAGCCGTGAGGTTTAGGCCCAACATGCCGCGCGCAGAGATCTTGGGATTGATCGTTTGCAACAGTGCCATGTTGACGGTACCGTCAAGACGAATGTCGAGCGAGCGCGGCTCGGACAATTGTGCCCGGCCGTGCGCCGTGAAATCGGTCCCGCTTCCTGAAAGGTGGAAGGCTTCGATGCGGAGAGCCTGGTCGGCCACCTCGAAGCGAACCGGCTCGGCATTCTGTAGCCGTACATGGGCGATCTCAACATCGAGGGAATCGAAATTGGCAGACACTTTCATTTGCTGGGGATTGCGCAGCGGCCCGTGAAGCGCGAGCGTCCCAGCCAGAGTCGAGTGGTCCGTGATTCTTCCCGGGAGGTAGATGCTAAGCAGCGCATCGACGTCCAGATGCTGGAACGAAAGATTCAGGTCGGTGGGGAAATCGTTCTCCATCACGACATTGCCCTGGAGCTTCAAATCGGCCTTCTCAAAATCGGAGTGCCCCTGAATCTCCAGCTGCCGACCGCGAGTTTCCGCATCGAGGTAGAGATCTCCGGCGCGCTCCTTGTCGAAAGCGAGATTGCGGAGATGAATGTGTGCTTCGACCGAAGGCTGCTCAGGTGTGCCGTTCACCTTGGCCGTGAAATCGACGCGGCCGTCCACCATGAAGCGGCTGGTTTGCAGTTTCGGGAAATGGACGAGATCCAAATCGCGCCCGGAAAGATTCAACCGAAACTCGTAATTCGAAATGTTCACGGCGCCGCTGCCGTTCAGGGGAGCGTCGTAAATACTGGCCTCAAGGTTGTTGAACTGAAGTTCGTCATCGGCCAGCCGGAGATCGCTCCGCGCAAACGGGACAGGCGCTCCGTGAACCGTGGCATCGCGGATTTCAATGCGGCCCTCACCGTGGGGATGGGCTCGCGTGCCCGAAGCACTAAAGGAAAGATCGGCGATCCCCGCCACCGGCCGGCTGGATCCGGCCAGTTGCGCAATTTCCGCTACGTCCGCGTTGCGCAGATCGATACGCAACGTGAGGGGAGAGCTGGGCTGGGAAGTGCCGGCAACCAGGGCAGTACTGAAGTCGAAGCGTGCGGTCGTATGGCCGTGGATCAGGGTGCTATTGTGGGCGGTAAAACTCTTACTGGAATATTGGATCGTAGCCGTGAGCGCATCCCAATGAACTGTCTGGGACGGGCGGTGATCACTTGCCGGGAGCACGGTTTCGAAGTCGTACACTTCGAGATTTCCATTCACCTGCATGAACGAAAGCCGACCTGTGAGGATACCGTTGAAATTCGCCCAGCCGTGGATGGTGAAGGGCAGGTTGCCAGATCCGTAGGCAGCCTGCAGTAACGGCCTCCATTCCTTCAGGTCGTGACTGGTAGCTGCGAGCTTCACTGAGGAAGTCGCGGAAAGATTGCCACTCGCGGTGATCTCGGAAGCCGGCGTGTTCAGGTGGAACTGATCTAGTTGCAACTCATCGCGCGATCCGCGATACACCCCGGCAATTTGGCCCCGTACCGCGAGCTGGCCGGGCACGGGCTGCGGGGGAGAGGCGATATTCAAGTTGACGCGAGTCTCGGCGTCCCGCATCGAGCCGACCCAGAGCATCTCAAGATTGCCGCTGGCGGTGCCCGCCAAGTTCAACTTGTCCAGAGGAACTTTTCTAGCGCTCAAAACCGCGACTGCCGGAGCTAACGGAAAGCCCGCCAGCTGGAGTCGCACCGAGCCGCGTTGCGGATTTGTGGTGGAAACTCCCGCGACCCGGCGTCGACCTTGAGTCGGTTCGGGCTCCAGGGAAGTTTGCCAGTTGGCCACGTCCGCTTCTCCTTGCAGCTCGCCGTTGAAAAGACCAGCCTTGATCGAAGAAACATGTAGGCGCTGAGGCGTGACTAAGAAGGCGGCGCCGAGGCGGCCGTTCTGCGTTTTCAGGCGGCCGTTGGACCACTCGATGTCTTTCGCTACAAGAGTTCCCTGGATGGAAAAGTCCCGAAGACTCCAAGAGCCCTTACCTTCGAGGCGGGCCGTGCCCTTGCGGAGTTCCTTCTGCCCCACCAATGCAGCCAATTCCGCGAGCTCGAGCGCACAATGGTAATCACCACTAACCTGAGGACTGTGGAAGTCTTGCACACTGCCGGAAAAATGAACCTCGGATTTTCCGGAAGCCACGTTCAGAACGCTGATGTCAACGTGATCGCGGGCCAGAACCAGAGACGCGTCCGCTCGCCAGGTGAGCGGCGGATATTGGCGAAAGCGCGTGGTTGCGCCCCCCACGACCAACCGAGTCTGGTACTGGCGGTGCAGAAAGGAGTAGTGCAACAGCAAGCCAACATCGCGTGCGTCGAAATCGAGAGGAATTCTGTTTTCATCCCACCGCAATTCGCCACGCTGTACTTCGATGTGGGAAACGGACAGCGCGAAAAGCTCTTCGGCAGGTTCGGTGGGTGTGGATCGGCTGACGGCTGGCGCCGGCTGGTTGGTGGAGCCGTCCGGGTAAACAATGATGTGCACCACCGGATGTTCCACTGTCAGTGAGCGAAGTCCGATCTCACTGCTCAGTAGAGAGATGATTTTGATTTCTGCCTGGAGGCGGTCCACGCGCAGCAAAGGGGCTTGATCGGCGGCTTCCCGCCCATGAATGATCAGGTCGCGAACATCCACCCGCAGCCGGAAAGGGATGGAATGCAATTGACCGATCTCGACTCGGCCGCCGGTGGCTTTCTCGAGCGCCGCGACGACGCGACGGCGGATTGCTTGCTGAAAGGAATCGGTGGTGACGTACCAGCCCAGCAGGCCGAGGGCAACGACGCTGAAGATACAGAATAGCCGAAAGAGCTTCCACCAACTGCGGCGCCGGACAGGAGTCGGCTCACTCAACGGGTCTGATCTCCGGTGCCGGGTGCAAGAGTCTGAATGCGGCTCGCCGAACGCAAGCTCGCCAGCCAACCGTGAAGCAGTTGATTCAGCCTTTGCTCGGCGAGCAGATCTTTGATATGGCCGAATACCTCGGGCAGGGCCACTTCGCGGTTGCCGGCCTTCTTCAGTTCCGGAATCAGCTGCTCGTGGTAGTAGGACTCCACGGCTTTCTGGTCAATCTGAATAGAAGGACGCAGGCGAGCTTCGACCAGCCGCATCAGCTGGATACTCTGACCGAGCCGTTTCTCCAAGACACTCTGAGTGAGCCCATAGCGTTGCAACGCGCCGCGCCATTCATCATCGTTGGCGGCCTCCGGATGAAGCTTGCGAACTTCGGTGACGCGTGCGGCGACCTGGTCGGCGGGGGCGTCTTCAGCAGGTCGGACCTGCTCCCGCAACAGCTCCTGGTCGATCAGGCGATCAAGCGCGGCTTTACGTTCCTCCGGAGTGAAAGTATCTGGAGAGCGTGCATCCAGGAAGGCCTCGAATGCCAATTCCTCTTCCCAGTCGCTCTGTAGGAGGACATGACCGTTTACGTTGGCGACCATGCGATCCACGATCTGGCCGGCAAAAGAGGGCGACGCTAATGCAGCAGTAAGCAACAACCCAATCGCGAGATGTTTCAAGCTGTTCATCAAAAGGACTGACCGATACTGAATGAAAAGTTGAAGTGGCCCGCCTGCTGAAAACCGAACTGTCCGGTGGTTTGGTGAGGGGGCACTTGGTTCGTCACAATGTTCGTGTAACTGGGAAAGAACGGTGGATTCAGATTGTAGCCGAAGTCGAGACGCAATGGGCCGATGGGTGTCTGATAACGCACCCCAACACCGATGGCGTGCGAGAGATAGTTGTAGTCGCAAAACCTGCCTGGGAATTGTCGGCAAACTTCGGGATGGGGCTGGTGCCAGCGCCCCAGGCTGCTCACCATCTCCTGCGGGCGGGAGAAGACGTTTCCGACGTCGTGGAAGATAGTAAATCCGATATTGTCGTGCAAGTAGGGCACGGTGACGCTGGGGAAGCGCAATTCCAGATTGTTCAGGAACAGCGCGCTGCCGCCCACGGGAAATCCAGTGAACGGATCGCGCGGTCCCGCTTGATTCAATCCGAAACCGCGATGGGAGCTGCCGCCACCCATGAAAAAGCGCTCGGGCAAAGGAATTAAGGTACGGCCGGTCGGAGGCGCGATTCCGGGTCCAGTCTGGGACGGGTCAAGCAGGATCGTATTCGCAAACGGGTTTTCAATACCAATGCTGGTTGAGCGGGCAAAGACGAAGCCCAGTCCAGTTCGGCGATTACGCAAAAAAGAGTAGTAAGTCGAGTTTTTGATCAGCAAGCGGCTGAAATCGGCTTCGGAGCCGAAATAGCTGCCCGCCACGCCGCCCTCGACCGTAGTGTAGCTTCCATGATTGGTTTCCAGGTCGTTATCGCGCCGGTTGCGGATATAGGAGAAATTGGGCTCGCCCACGCGCGTCGGTTTTGCTAGGAGCGGGACGAGGTTGTCGCTCACTTGGATGTTGCTGGCCTGCACGCGCCGGTAGGAGAAGCGGTAGGCAATGCTGTCCAGTTCACGGTCTTCTACTTTCTTTAATACCTGGACGGTTTGGAGAGTTCCTTCCAGGCGCTGGGATGTGAAGGTGGAGACGTCGACCGTGTTGTCATAGAGCAGTCTGATCGAAAAGCGCAATTCACGGTTCAGCAACTTAGGCGCTTCGAAACTGATCAGTCCTCGCTGCTGCAAGCGGCTCAGGTTGGTCTTCATGCTGATCGTCTGATGGCGGCCGCCCAAATTGATGCGGCTGACGCCAAACGACACCCTGGGACTGGCCCCCGTCTGACCCAGAGGCTGGTTGGTGCCAACCGATGGTTGCCCGGTTTGAAACTCGAACCCGATTCCGTAGTCAAAGGTGTAACGCCTGGTTTCACGGACCGAGACCAGCACATTCTTGCGCGATTCGGTGCCGTCCGGATTTTGAATCGCAGTGTCCACTTCGTTGAACAGGCCCAGGTTGTAGAGTCTGCGTTGGGATTCGAGCATGTCCTGCTGGCTCAGGGGCGCGCTGGGTTGTACTTGCACTTCGCGGCGGGCGACTCCGGGGCGAGTGTAGTGAAGGCCGTTTAGAAAAACATTGCTGACAAAGAATTGCTCTCCTTCATGGATGGTGAAGATTACACCTACGCTTGGCGATTCTGGCGACGGTGATTTATCGGGAACGTAAGTTACATCCACCGTGGCATTCGTAAAGCCATTGTCGAAGTACTTTTCCAGTATCGCGTCGCGGTCATCCGCCAGACTGGACTCGTTGAAAGCCTGGCCTTCCTCGGTCGCGAGCCTGGGAGTCAGTTGTTCCGCCGGGACGTTGTAGTTCCCTTCGATACTCACTGAGGCCACGCGGGTCTGCGGCCCTTCTTTGATGTCGATTTCGATGGCCAGCCGAGAAGGATCGCCCTGATATTTCTCCACGAGCTTGCTGCTCACTTCCGCCTGCCGGAAGCCGTTGGAGCGATACAAGTCCTGGATGCTACGCACGTCCTCCGTCAACAAGGCCTCGCTATAACGTCCGTGGCTGAACAGACGACCCGCCGGTTGGCAGAGCATTCTTCCGCGCACCAGATCCTCCTCAAAGAATTGATTTCCGGCGATCCGAATGGCCGCGAGTTTGTGACGTTCGCCCGGATTGATGGCGTAAATTACCCGCAGGTTCTTGCCGTCCTGTACGCCGCGCTGGGCTACGCTGACAGTGGCGGCAAAGAACCCGAGCGCCTGAAGGTGGTTTTGGAGGTTGCGGCGGCCCTCATTGAGCAGGTCGTCATCGACCGCGCCTTCTTCGTAGATGGGAACCAGCTTCCGCAGTTGACGCTGGCTGACCTTGAACCCTTCGGCGGCAATCTCAACTATCGGCCCGCGCTCCACCTTGAAGGTATAGTCGACCGTGTTGGTTTCGGGACGATAGGTTCGGACGGCTGCCGACACCTGGGCAAGCAGGCGGTCCTGCTTCTGATACCTCGCGCGAATACGTTGCAAGGCGTGCGTGAGGCGGGTTGACGCCACTCCCTCGCCGGGATGAAACTTCGCGATCTCCTCGATCTCGGCCTTCGAGTAGCCTGCATCTCCTTCCAGGACGATCTGTCCGACCACAGCCCGCGGTCCTGGTTCGACGTGAAAAGTCAGGTCGATCTGGTGCTGTTCCAGGTTGCGCTGCTCGGAGACGCTCACCTTCGACCGGTGGAAACCATTTTCTTCAAGTACCCGTTGCAGGTTCGCCAGTGACCGATCGAGTTTGTCCTGGGAGAAGAGCTCCCCAAGTTCCAAGCGGCTGGCCGTGACCAATTGATTGGGAGACGGGCTGCCGGAAACGCCTTCTGCCGTAATCTGACCGATGAAATAGTTGGGCACCGTCAGGAAGCGCAATCGGACGCCCGCGGTCGAGCGCTCGGCTTCAGCCTGAATATCGGCAAAACGTCCGGTGGCGAACAGCGATTGCATGGTGTCGTGCAGCGTCAGGCGCGTGAGCGGCTCTCCCAACTTGAGCGGGGTGGCTGCCATCAGGTGAGCAGCTTCCTCGGCTGGGACACCGGGCAAATCAATCTCCGTGACCGGTACACCAAGATATGGAGTGATCGTGCCCACCTGGGACGGCGGTTCTGCATCCTGTTGCGCCTGAGGAGGCAGCTCCGCGGCCCAGCCGGAACGAGGCGCCACTACCATCATCAGCACCACCAGAGCGGCGCCAGTTAGGCGCAACATTCCCTCCCCGAATTTCAGGTGACTACAGGCAGAACTTTCTGGTTTCGATGGATTGGCAACCGTCACATGTTGCTCGACATGAAGAAGTTTGATGACCGGCACCTATAATACTGGCTGGAAAGGCCCGTAAAGGTAATGTCTTTGGAACTAGGGGACCGTTACTCTCGTCAGGTGCTATTCGCGGAGATTGGTGCGGACGGCCAGAAACAGCTTTCGCAGTCGCGCGTGGTCATCGTCGGATGCGGGGCGACTGGGTCTGCCCTGGCTTTGTTGCTTGCCCGGTCGGGTATTGGGATGATCCGAATCCTGGATAGAGACTACGTCGAACCCAGCAACCTGCAAAGGCAATCCCTTTTTGACGAGAACGACGCGCGGGAGTCGCTGCCCAAGGCGATCGCCGCCGCTCGGCAAATTGCGCGCTTCAATTCGCAAATCGCGGTTGAGCCACAGGTCGCTGATCTGATCCCCGCAAACGTGGAAAGCTTGCTGGATGGGGTCAACCTGGTCCTCGACGGCACCGATAACTTCGAAACCCGCTACCTTGTGAATGACTACGCAGTGAAGAATTCCATGGCCTGGATCTATACCGCGGCCGTCGGGAGCTATGCCGTGACACTAAATATCCTACCTGGTGAAACGGCGTGTCTGGCCTGTGTTTTCCCAGATCCGCCGCGTGGGACGGTCGAAACCTGTGAAACGGCCGGCATCCTGAATTCCGCGGTGAACCTGGTGGCGTCGATTGCAGCCGCCGAGGCGTTGAAATTCCTGGTGGGCGCGCAGTCGACGATGCGGCGGACGCTGCTCTCGTGGGATGTCTGGAATAACGAGCGCGCCGAAGTTGCCGCGGCCCAGCCGCGCCCGGGATGTCGCGCCTGCGGGGAGCGGAACTTCGTCCACCTGGCAGGCGAAGGGCGATCGCACATCACGCTTTGTGGCAGGAATTCGGTGCAGATTCACGAACAACAACGCCCCGTGGACTTTGCCGAGATGACGATCCGCCTCCGTCCTCATGGCACGGTGCGCTGCAACGAGTTCGTCCTGAAGTTCTGGCGCGAACCCTACGAGATGACGCTGTTTCCCGACGGACGAGCGATCATCAAAGGAACGACCGATACGGCCATTGCACGCAGTCTGTACGCGCGCTACGTTGGCAGCTGAGATACGCAATGCGCTTGCAGTTTTGCGCAGAAGCTTGCACCCCATCACTCTCGCGTTCTCTGGCGATCTCAGTTCTTTAGCCGACAGCGCCGTAAATCTCCGAATATCCTGGACCCGGATGGCTACAGACAACTGGCCCGCAAACTGCACAGATACCACTGATCTGTACCTCTGTGGAGGCTGTATGCGACCCTATTTGCTTTTGTGCACGGTAGTTCTGATCGCGGTAGCGGCTCTTGGGCAACAGCCCGTAGCTCCTCGGATTTACGGCCCATGCATTCTGGGATGCGGCCCGTTTGTCCCGCTCGTGACGACGCCCATGGTGTCGTTGCAGCAGGTTTCTCCCAATCCGGTGGGCGCATCGAACGCCACTATCGGATTGATCGCCGGAGCGACCAACTCGACGCTCTCGCAAGTTTCTGGAAACACCAGTTCGGTTTATACCGAACCGGTGTGGTACCAGGGCGGCGGCGCTCCGCTGATGTCTTCAGCTGTGAATCTCTGGCCTGAGCCGGTTGCGCGTCCAATGCACGCAATGCATGAAGGCCATGGTGCCCGGGAAGAAGCGCGGGCGGAGTGGATTTATTTCAGCGGGTCGGAGCACACGGTGAACGGAACGAGCGCCTCCGCTACGGCGAAGGGCGTCAAGAAGGCTGCCCGTACTTATACGAACGACGACGTCGAGCGCCAGAACCAGAACAACGGGAACGTGAAGATGAAGGGCAAGTCGGAAAAGCTGTAGGAAAGCGTTCCGACACTTTGTGACGATCCGCAAGAAGTAGCGCCGGCTCCCAGCCGGCTGTCGCGAGGACAACTTGCCCTCGCCGGTGCCGGCGTGGCCGTCAAGGTGGCGGCGCTACGCGCGAACCGCGCATTCTCCAACCAATTCCCCTCCTCAATCTGCTATCTTCGTGCGGTTGATTCTCTCCACACTTCCGACGCAGGCGCCGTCGCGCGCCGAGGATGAGTGCCTTCATGGGTGAGATTGCACGTCCTGAACCATCCCGCATTTACCGCTGGATCGTGCTGCTGTTTATCAGTATCGCCATGGGCGGGAATTACTACATCTACGACAGCATCAATCCGTTGGAGCGCATTTTCATCGACAAACTGGGCTACTCCGCCACCGGCTTTGGCTGGCTGAACGCGAGCTACAGCGTGGCGGCCGTTCTGACGCTGTTAATCGGCGGGATCATCATTGACCGGATCGGCACTAAGAAGGCGATCGCTTTCTTTGCGGTACTTTGTCTGACGGGAGCCACCCTCACGGCGGCCCGCGGACAACTTTGGGTGATGATTGTCGGCCGCACTGTCCTTGGGTTGGGCGCGGAGTCGATGATCGTTGCCGTCACGACCGGGATCGCCAAGTGGTTCAAGGGCAAGGAACTGAGTTTTGCTTTTGGTATCAATCTGACTATTGCCCGGCTGGCTTCGGTGGCCGCGGATAATTCTCCGACGTGGGCTAAGGGGGCTTTCTATCCGCACGGCCCGTCCGGTGAGCCGAGCTGGCAAAATCCGCTGTGGATTGCGGTCGGAGCGGGCGTGCTCGCGGTTGTCTGCTCGTTGATCTATTGGACTCTGGAGAGCCGCGCGGAAAAACGGTACGAACTGGGCCGGGGCGGGCAAGTCGACAAACTGAAGTTCAGCGAGATGTTCAGTTTCGACAAGTCCTACTGGTTCGTGGTCGGACTGTGCTTCACTTTTTATTCCGCCATTTTTCCCTTCCGTACTTTCGCCATCGACCTTTTTACCAACAAGCTTCTATCCGTCCACGGAGGAGCGTCGGCCGCCGAATCCGTCCACGTTTCGGCCCTTCAGCAGGCTGGAACGCTGAACAGTCTTCTTCCGTTTTCCGCGATGATCGCCACGCCACTGTTTGGATTGCTGGTCGACAAGGTTGGCAAGCGGTCTTTCTTCATGATCTTCGGCTCGCTCCTGCTGATGCCGGTATATCTGATGATGGCTTACGGCCACATTTCCTTGTATTTGCCGGTGTGCCTGATGGGAATCGCTTTCTCCCTGATTCCGGCTGTGATGTGGCCCTCGGTTGCGTATATCGTGGATGAATCCCGTCTCGGGACGGCCTATGCGCTGATGACGTTGATCCAGCAGATCGGGTTCTTCATCCTGAACCTGCTGATTGGCAAGGCCAATGATTTTGCTCACGCCGGACCGGATAACCCAGGCGGATATGCCCTCGGGATGTGGATCTTCTCGATTCTGGGTTTTGTCGGTTTGACCTTCGCGATTCTGTTGCAGAAGCGTGAGACGGGTCCCGCAGGGCACGGGTTGGAGACTATCAGGGCCAGTAGTTAAGGTTTCCGGGTTTCTGGGCTGTTACGAAGGTACCGGTTGGGTGGGACCGAAACCCGGAAAGCCCATAAACCGTCGGGAAGCAACGGTTTTTGGTATTCTGGAGGTTCCAGGGATGGCGGTTGCCATTAGCGGCTCCGTCCGCAAAGCGTACAACGAAAAGAGTTTGAAGCCGCATCTGACATAGTAAGCGGCCGGAAAAGGCGACTTGACCGACCCGAAACAAGCCAAGGCTACAGAAGCAGAGGCGATTGAGCGAGCGAAGCAGGGAGACGAGACAGCTTTCGAGGTCTTGTACAACCTGCACAAGCGGCGCGTGTACTCGCTATGTTTGCGTATGGTTTCCAATCCCGCGCAGGCCGAAGATCTGGCCCAGGAAGCATTTCTTCAACTCTTCCGGAAGATCAGCACATTTCGGGGCGAGTCCGCCTTCTCGACTTGGCTCCACCGGATGACAGTCAACGTGGTCCTGATGAACTTGCGCAAGAAGGGTCTGCCGCTGGTCTCGCTGGAAGAAACGCTGGAGACCGACGAAGAGTCTCCGCGGAAGGAATTCGGAGCGCAGGATATGAAGCTCACCGGCTCGATTGACCGCCTGCAGTTGCAACGGGCGATCGACAAGCTGCCGCCGGGGTACAAGACGGTTTTTGTGTTGCATGATGTAGAAGGGTTCGAGCACAACGAAATTGCGGAAATGGTCGGGTGCTCGATCGGCAACAGCAAGTCGCAGCTCCACAAGGCAAGATTGAAGCTGCGCGATTATCTGAAGTTCATGAGAGCCGAAAAGGCCGAAAGCACGTAAGCGCAGTCGCGGTATTGGGGAGAGAGGAAGTATGAACTGTGCGGATGTACAGCATGTCTTGCCGGAGATCATGGACGGCGGTCAGAATACAGAATTTCTGGCTCATTTGAAGTCGTGTCCCGGGTGCTCGGAACTGGTTTCTGATCTGGAGTTGATTGCCAGCGAATCGCGGCAGTTGGCGGAAGCCGACGAACCAGCGCCGCGAGTCTGGGTGAAGATTGCCGCGGAGTTGCGCGCGGAAGGAATCATACGAGAACCGGAAGTTGCGCCGGCGCGGCCGGTTCGCGTGCCTAATACAGGACGGCGCTGGAATGCATGGTGGCTGGTCCCAGTCGCAGCGGCGCTGCTGGCGGCTGGCGCTTATGTGATCAAGCCTAAACCGGCTCCGCAAATGGCAGAAAATCCCGTAGTGGTCGCACCGCAACCGGCTCCGCAAGTAGCCCAGCAACAGCCGCCGGTGGCCGCGCGAGGAGTGACTCAGGTGGCGACCGACAAAAAGCCTCCGATTCTCCTTCTCTTCCCGAAGGAAGCGCCGAATTCCGACAAGGATGATCAACAGTTTCTCGACGAGATGTCGCGGCATGCTCCAATGATGCGAGCCACTTACGAGAACCAGTTGCGGACGGTAAATTCTTATATCCGTGACGCCGAGGCTTATGCGCTGCAAAACCCTGGGGACGAAGATGCGCGGCGGCAAGTGATGGACGCCTACCAGCAGAAGTCGATGCTGTACCAGATGGCGTTGGATCATGTTCAATAGCAGAGTAGAATTTGGGTCAGTCCGGTTTTAGGGGCGTTTATGCAGAGTATGCAGCGCACGACAGTGGTCGGTTTGGTTCTGGCCACCTGCCTGGTCTCGGCCGCAATTGCCGAAACCAGGAAGGAGTTCCGCTTCACCGTGGGTCCCAAGGCCAACATCTCAGTGGATACCCTCTACGGAGCGATCACAGTTAAGCCGGGCGGTCCGCGTCAAGTGATTGTCGTGGCCGTGATCCAGTCCGACAAGGTGCAGGTGGATCACTCACAGAACGGCAGCCGCGTTGAAATCGAGTCCCGGCTTCTACCCGGCGCCGATCAGCAAACTGGGCGCGTCGATTACGAGTTGACTGTACCTCCCGATGCCAACGTAAACATGCATTCGTCCACCGGTCCGCTGACCGCGGAACGCTTACACGGGGATCTAACGCTGGAAGGCGCTGAGGCCCCTGTCGAAGTTCGTAATGTGAGCGATGGCCACGTCCACATTAAGACCATGGGCGGACCGATCAGGGTGACAGATGCCCACTCCGCGCACGTCGAAATTACGTCGATAAGCGGTGAAGTTTACTTGAAGTCGGTGACCGGCCCCTTGGTTCAGGTGAATTCCGGCAGCGGCAAGATCTTCTTCGATGGAGATTTTGGATCCGGCGGAAATTACAACTTCACCACTAGCACCGGCGATATCGAAGCACTGGTGCCGCCTGGTACTTCGGCGGACTTTCGTGCCCACTCCGCGCACGGACAGGCTGAGAACGAGTTTTCTCTGCAATCCAGTCCCAATACGTCCGAGCCAAAGGCAGGTAACTCTTTCGTTACCCGGGTCGGCCAAGCTGCATCGAGGGTCGTGTTCCGCTCGCTCGGTGGTAAAATCCGCCTTAAGCAACGCTCAACACAATAGAAAAACAACCGGCCAAAATCGGCAGGAAAGGTGCGTGCTGATGGGGTGCGGTCTTGCGTCATGGAGTGCCATGGGAGCGCGCGCTGTGTTCCTGATAGGGTTCATGGCTTCGGGCAAGAGCAGCGTTGGGCGAGAACTAGCACGTCGTCTGCACTGGGATTTCGTGGACCTCGATGCTCGGATCGAAGCGCGCGAGCGACAGACTGTCCCTGAGATTTTTCGAGACCATGGAGAGCCGGGATTCAGGACCGCCGAAACGGCCGCTCTACTTGAGTTGACGCAATCGCTGGAACAAGACAGCGTTGTCGCACTCGGAGGCGGAGCGTTTGCTCAGGGCAGGAACCGGGAGCTGCTGCGGTCATGGCCGTCCGTCTTCCTGGAAGCGCCGGTGGACGAGCTCTGGCAGCGCAGTTCCGAAGACAAGGAAATCAGGCCGCTCCGAAAGGATCGCGAGCAGTTCACCCGGCTTTATGCCGAGCGCCTTCCCTTCTACCGGCAGGCGACCCTGGTGGTAGAAACTTCAGGCAAGGATCCGGCCTCTATCGGCGCTGAAATCGAAGCTGCCTTGCAGCTGAGCGGAGTGAAGGCAGGATCGCCGAGCTCGGCCCCGCGAGTTCTGAAACAGGAGGATCACGGTGAAGTTGGTTAGCTGGTCATGCGCTTTCATTCTGGCAGCTTCGTTGTCGAGTATTGCCCTCGCGACGCCCCTGGCAAAGGAGAAAGACGGGGACGGACAAAAGGTAGACTCGGGTTCGTTTGGAGTCTTCATGAACGGCCGCCGCGTAGGTACGGAGACGTTTTCGATCACTCAGAACGTAAATGGCAGCGTGATCCAGTCCGTGTTCAAAACAGAGGGTTCTGCCGGCCAAGCGGTGCAGAACTCAGAAATGCAACTTACCGGCACTGGGGAGATCCGTCGTTACGAATGGAAGGAACAGAGCCCGGGCAAGGCGCAGTCGGTGATCATCCCCAACGATCAGTTTCTCACGCAGAAGTGGAGCGCCGGGCCGGATGAAAAACCACAGGAGCAACCGTATCTGCTCCCTGCTTCCACCAGTATTCTGGACGATTACTTCTTCGTGCATCGCGAGGTGCTGGCCTGGAAATATCTCGGTTCGGCCTGCTCTCGCGAAAAAGAGGGTTTGCGATGCCCGCGCGCCCAGTTTGGAACGATGAATCCACGCCAGCACAACTCGGCCCCGGCAAGCATGGAGTACGAGGGCCGGGAGAAGGTGACTGTTCGGGGCACCGAGCAGGAACTAAACAAGCTGGAACTAAAGAGCGACGCGGGGAGCTGGTTTATCTGGCTCGATGAACAGTTCAAGGTGTTGCGCATTTCCATTCCCTCGGAGAAGACGGAAGTTGTTCGCGACTAGGGCCAGACAGCACCACTAGTGAGTTCAGGCCGAAGGGCACCCCCTTTGGGAACTTGGGACTGGGTTCTATCCGGCATTACGATAGTGATGAGGTGTTGCGAGGGATCGCTGGAAGTTGCCAGCTAGCGCCGATCAGGTTCGCTCTTGACCATCATTGACTCACACACGTCGCGCGTTCTGTTCACGGCGCTGCTGTTTGCTCTGGGGCTGGGCTTCCTGTACGCCGCGCGCCAGAGCTTGATCCTGTTTCTTTTCGCGATCTTTTTTGCCTATCTCATCAATCCCGCAGTGGAGCGTCTGCAGAGTCTGGTGCGGGGCCGCGGACGTGCCATCGCTCTCATCTACCTTCTCTTGCTAACAGGTCTGGCGCTACTCCTCTTCTTTGTGGGTCCAAGAGTTACACGGCAGGCAGCTCGCCTGGGCGAGGCAATGCCGGGGTTGATGGAAAAAGTCGGTTCGGGCCAGATCGCCGTTGATATCGGCCAACAGCGAGGATGGAGTGGAGCGACCCAGATTCGAATCCAGGAGTTTCTGCGCAATCATCGCGAGGAATTGTCGGCTCTGGCGCAGCGCATCGGAGTGCGCATTGCCGAGACGGCCAAGCAGATATGGGTACTGTTCCTCGTACCCATCCTGGCGGTTTTCTTTCTTCGGGACGCGGGCAACTTCAATGAGGTTCTGATTTCCCTGGTGCAATCCCGCGCCCAACGGGAGTTCTTACAGGACGTGCTGCGGGATCTGAACCAGATGCTGGCCCAGTTCATTCGCGCGCAATTGACCCTGGCGGGGCTGTCACTGCTGGCGTATACCTCGGTCCTAGGAATTCTTCGCGTACCGTACGCGATGGTGCTGGGAACGGCTGGCGGAGTGCTTGAGTTTGTCCCGGTAGTGGGGCCGCTGGTGGCGGGCGTTGCCATGGTAGTGGTGGCGGTGCTAGCCGGCTACACTTACTGGCCGTTGCTGCTGCTATTTTTGGTAGTCTGGCGCCTGCTACTGGACTATGTCATTTCGCCCCGCGTTATGGGCGGCAGCGTCGAACTGCACCCGCTGGCCGCGCTGTTCGGAGTCCTTGCGGGGGGCGAAATAGCGGGCATTCTCGGGGTCTATCTTTCGATTCCGGTGATGGCCAGCTTGCGGATCGTGTGGCGGAGATGGCGCATTTACGCGGAAAAGCGCAAGTTCGGACCACTTAACGAGAACTTCTTCCCTCACGAACTGGGGCGGGGTAAAACCTAAGACGCCGGTGCCCGCCAAGCAATTCTCGTCTGAAATCTCTCTGTTATAAAATCGTGGTTTAGCCATGCCAAACAAACTTTCTGTAGGAATTCTCGGTGCCACGGGCATCGTCGGGCAGCGGTTTATCCAGTTGCTTGAGCATCACCCGTGGTTTGAAGTCTCCTGGCTAGCGGCCTCGGATCGCTCCGAGGGCCGGCCCTATGCTCAAGCTGCGCGCTGGCGGTTGAAAACCGCCATCCCGGATCGGGTGGCAGAGATGATAGTGTCTCCGGCCACGCCGGACGGCGCACCGAAGATTATCTTTGCTGCTCTCGATGCTGCTATCGCAAAAGAGATGGAGCCCAAGTTCGCCGCCGCGGGTTGCGCTGTCGTCTCGAACTCGAGCGCCCTGCGGATGCAGTCTGACGTTCCGCTGGTCATCCCCGAGGTCAACGGCAACCACATCCCTCTGATCGAAACGCAGCCTTGGCGAAAGGCCAGCGGAGGATTCGCAGTAACCAATCCAAATTGCTCGGCCATCGGACTGGTGCTGGCGCTGGCGCCGCTTCACCGACGTTTCGAGCTCGAAACCGTAATGGCCGTGACCATGCAAGCTGTCAGTGGCGCGGGATATCCCGGTGTCGCTTCGCTCGACATCCTCGGCAATGTGATTCCCTACATTGCGAAAGAAGAAGAAAAGATGGAAGAGGAGACGCAGAAGCTGCTCGGAACCTTGAACGGTGCCGGCATCATCCCGGCGCCTTTCGCGATGAGCGCGCAGTGTAACCGCGTGGCAGTGGAGGACGGTCACACGGAATCTGTTTCGATTCGATTGAAGAAGAAAGCCCAGCCAGAAGAAATCATCGCGGCCTGGAATGACTTCCGCGCCGAGCCCCAGCAGCTTCATCTCCCGAGTGCGCCCGAACAGCCGGTGATGTATTTGAACGCTGTCGACCGTCCGCAGCCCCGCTTGGACGTTGACTCCGGCAGCGGAATGACCACCTCGGTGGGCCGCTTGCGCAAGTGCAATGTGCTGGATTGGAAATTCACTGTGCTCTCTCACAACACGATCCGCGGCGCCGCCGGAGCGGCACTGCTCAACGCCGAGCTGTTGAAGGCGAAGGGGTATCTGGGGTGAGACAACCGTTTCCCGCCCGTAGCAAGGAGCAACCCCGCCCATGATCGTCATGAAATTCGGCGGGACTTCCGTGCAGGACGCGAAGGCGATCGATCGCGTCGGCCAGATCGTTCAAGGACGGCTGGCGGACCGGCCTGTGGTGGTGGTCAGCGCCATGGCGAAAGTCACCGATTCCCTACTCGCAATGGGCAAGGCCGCCGGAAATGGCGATCGCAAGACTGCCCTCAAAATGGCGCGCGCGCTTCGCGAACGCCACTATGAAACTGCCGGCGAGTTGCTCGGCACTGCGTTGTTCACCGAGTTCCACAGCGGACTGGGCGCCGACTTCGAGGATCTGGACGAATTGCTGCGCGGCATTGGCGCGGTCGGTGAGATCACTCCTCGCACATACGATTCTGTTGCCGCTTTTGGTGAAATGCTTTCCAGCAAGATCGTGGCGGCCGCGTTCGTGGCTCGAGGACTGCCTGGTATGCATGTCGATTCGCGCCAGTGCCTGGTGACTGACTCGGGCTACACGAAAGCGGTCCCGCAATTCGACGAGACCAACGAACGTCTGCAGAAACGAGTTAAGCCGCTCCTGGAATCCGGCAAGGTGCCCGTTATGGGGGGCTTCATCGGATCCAACCGTGCGGGTGTCACCACGACCATCGGCCGTGGCGGCTCAGATTTTTCCGCAGCGATTGTCGGCGCGGGACTGGACGCAACGCGTATCGAAATCTGGACCGACGTGGACGGCATGATGACTACCGATCCCCGCCTGTGTTCCGATGCCCGCCGCATCAAGGTCATTAGTTTCGACGAGGCTGCCGAACTCGCGTATTTTGGCGCGAAGGTCCTCCATCCGGCCACGGTACTTCCGGCCATTCAGAAGAATATCGCTGTCTATGTCTTGAACTCACAGAACCCGACTTGTGAAGGTACCAAGATCACGGCGCGCGCCCCACGTTGCTCCAACATCTTCAAGGCGATCGCTCTCAAGAAGAAGATAACGATCGTGGACGTAGCCGCGCCCCGCCGGCTACTGGTGCACGGGTATTTGAAGTCCATCTTTGAGGTGTTTGATCAGCATCAGGTGGCGGTGGACGTGGTTTCTACTTCCGAAGTCAGCGTTTCAGTCACGGCCGAGACGAACGAGGCGATTCCAGCGCTGGCTGCCGATCTCGCCAAGCTGGCGGATGTGAAGTACGAAGGCAGAAAGGCTATTGTCTGTCTGGTCGGTGAGAGTTTGCGCGATACTCCTGGCATCGCAGCTAAGGTCTTCGGCATTCTCGAAGATGTAAAGATTCGCATGATTTCTCAGGGTGCTTCAGAGATTAATCTGACCTTCGTGATCGAAGAAGACGATGCGACCGAAGTAGTGCGGCGGCTGCACAAGGAATTCTTCGCGCAGGCAGACCCGGAAGTATTCGCTTAGAATCGTTTAACCGCTAAGTGCGCAGAGTACGCAGAGAAGGGCGAGAATGGACGCTATCTGAAGTTGCATCACTGGCAACACATCTTGCTGGGAGCACTCCAGTGACGAATTTACAAGTTTTGCTCTGCGATCCCCGCGACCTCCGCGGTGAGAGGCTCTTTGTGTGAATCTCCTGATCCTAGGCCGTGGCAAGACCGGTTCGCTGGTCGCGGAAGTCGCCCGCGCGCGCCGGCATCATGTTCGCGTCCTGTGCGCATCGGAGAATGCGAACAGCAGCGCTCTCACGGCTGATTTTCTCGCCGAGATCAACGCCGTCATAGACTTCACCACTCCCTCCGCTGTTGTTGCCAATGCCGAGGCCTGCGTCCGTGCTGGCAAGAGCATGATCGTCGGGACGACCGGCTGGTACGACCAAGTACCTCGCCTTCGCGAAAGAGTAACGGCGGCGAAGACTGGTTTCCTTTACGGGGCTAACTTCTCGATCGGCATGAACTTGTTTTTTGAGATTGTTCAGGCCTCCGCACCCGCTCTGGGCTTTGAGTACTCTGGTCAAATCTTCGAGCGTCATCACGCACAGAAAAAGGACGCGCCCTCCGGAACGGCGATCACGCTGCGTAGAATCCTTCGCGAAGCGGGCGGGCAGGAGCTCGAAGTCACTTCATTCCGCGAAGGCGACGTTGTGGGCATGCACGAGGTTGTGTTTAATTCTCCGCACGACCGGATTTACCTCTGCCATGATAGCAAGTCCCGTCGCGGCTTTGCCGAGGGCGCGGTGCGCGGGGCTGAGTGGCTGGCTGGTAAACAGGGATTTTTCGAGTTCCGCGAAATCTGGAAGCAACTTTAGCAGACACGCGGGAGTCCAATTTCGAGATACATGGCGCCAGATCCATTCACATTTTGGAACAGTTAGCGTTATCTTATTCATATGGAATTGCGAGGCTGCGGTACCGCTCTCGTCACACCGTTCACCCAGGACGGTGCTGTAGATGAAACCGCTTTGCGAAACCTGGTCGCCTGGCAGGTGGAATCAGGTATCGACTTCCTGATTCCCTGCGGCACGACCGGGGAAACGCCGACACTTACGCACGATGAGTGGTTGCACGTCATTGACGTGACTGTCGAAGTTGTCGCCGGACGCGTCCCGGTCGTCGCCGGCGCAACTTCCAACTCGACGCAGGATGCAGTAGCCAAGGCCAAGGAAGTAGCGGCGCGTCCGCGTGTCACCGCCATACTGACGGCTTCTCCCTACTACAACAAGCCTACGCAGGAAGGCCAGTACCGTCACTTCCGGGCCATCGCTGAGGCGGTGGACAAGCCGCTGGTGCTCTATAACGTTCCGGGACGCACGGGCACGAACTTGGAGCCTGCGACATTGGCCCGCCTTGCCGAGGTCCCCAATATTGCGGCGGTGAAAGAAGCCAGTGGCAACATGTCGCAGATTGCGGACGTGCTGAACGTTGTCCCCGAGAATTTTCTGGTTTTCTCCGGTGATGATGCCATCACCCTTCCGGTCATCGCGCTCGGCGGAGCGGGGATCATCTCTGTCGCGTCCAACGAAATTCCGCGCGAGATGTCCGAGATGACGCGCGCCGCCCTGTCGAATGATTGGGACGTTGCGCGCAAGATTCATCGCAAGTATCTTCCCCTCATGCAAGCGAACTTTATCGAGTCGAACCCGCTGCCGGTGAAGGCCGTGCTAGCGATGATGGGTAAGATCGAAGAGGTTTATCGCTTGCCCCTGTTGCCCATGCGGCGCGACACACGCTCCAAACTTCAGAAAGTCGCTTCCGATGTCGGATTGATTGCTCGCGTGGCAGCTCCGATCGCAGTGGCCGCAGGCGAATTCTACGTCTACGAAAACTGGGCCGCCGGCCCGCATAAGGCGGTTTTGCACCGGGGTTCCTGCGGACAGTGCAACGCCGGTAAGGGACGCCCTTCCGGCCACGACGCCAATCATTCGCGGTGGCACGGTCCGTATGGCAATCTGACCGAGGCGCGGGCGGCGACCCATCAGATGGCAGGGGTATTGATCCGCAGCGAGTGCAAGTGCGTGGCGTAGCACAGCACTTGGCACTTAGCATTAGCACTTAGTTCTTCCCGGGCACTGGTTTAAGAATTGATTTGGGAAGGGCACGCCTTCAGCCGTGCCGCAAGACGCAATAAACAAGAACGGGCTTTGGCCCCTGAGGCTCCATCCCTACGACTCCCGATAACACTGCGAACGCAACTTCTCTCACCTCCTTAAGGTCGGCCATCGAACTCATGGCTGCTGCCGAAACCATCGGCCGTCCTGCTGAGGCCCGCCGGACATTTCTCGACTTTCGTACGCGGCTGACGCGCGGCGAAATTCGCGCTGCTGAAAAGATCGACGGGCGCTGGACTGTCAACGCCTGGGTCAAGCAGGGGATCTTGCTCGGCTTCCGCCTCGGGGAGCTAAAGGAAATGTCCGACGGCGATATCTTTTCCTTCGTTGACAAAGACACCTTCCCTGCGCGTCGCGTCTCGCTCGGCGACCGAGTGCGGCTCGTCCCCGGCGGCTCAACGATTCGCGAAGGAGCTTACGTTGCGCCTTCGGTCATTTGCATGCCCCCCATGTTCATCAACGTCGGCGCCTACGTGGACGAGGGCACCATGGTTGACTCCCATGCATTGGTCGGTTCCTGTGCGCAGATTGGCAAGCGCGTGCACCTGAGCGCCGCCGCGCAGATTGGGGGAGTGCTCGAGCCAGTGAACGCCGCCCCTGTGATTATCGAAGACGAGGTCCTGGTCGGCGGCAACTGCGGAGTGTTTGAAGGAACGCTGGTTCGGTCACGCGCCGTGCTGGGGGCGGGCACGATTCTTACTCGATCTACACCGCTCTATGATCTCGTCCGCGAAGAGGTTTATCGAGCCAGCGCGGAGCGACCGCTCGAAGTTCCGGAAAACGCCGTGGTGGTACCTGGGTCGCGGGCGGTGACGAAGGGTAAAGGCGCGGAATGGAATCTTTCGCTGTATACACCCGTCATCGTCAAGTACCGCGACGAGAAGACGGAGCGCGGGATTGAACTGGAAGACTGGCTAAGGTAAAGACATCTGAGCGAGCCTCGTTCCCGCAGCAGCCAGAGCTCCTATTGGGTGGTGGGCGAACTTGGTGTGCGTCCAGTAATAAAGCCGACCGCGGCGCCGCCCAGCCCTCCCATGAGAATTCCCAGCAGAATCAGCACGATCGTCCGTTCCAGCAACTTCGTTCGCCGATGACTTGTCATTATTCCCCCATTCGCCGACTCACGAGCGAGTTGTTCTCCCTAAACACTGTCCGGCGTGAAAAGTTTCGTCCGTACGCGTCGGTACGCAGTACTGGGCACTTTTGCCGGCAAGTTCAGCACGACCTGGAGCTTCGGCATCAACGACGCAGGAGTAGTCGTGGGCCAGTCCACGTTTCAGGATACATACCACGCCTTCGTGTATCGCAACGGGATGATAAAAGACCTCAACACGCTGATTCCCGGGGATCAGGATGGGAATTGATCGAAGCCAACGGCATCAACAACGTCGGGCAGATTGTAGGTCTGGGCATGCACCACGGATTAGAGCACGGGTATTTACTGATTCCGCAGTGAACCCGAGGGCGGCGCTGGCAAGCTGGCCTGCCCTTCCGCAAGCCGGCGCCGCACTTCAAGATGCTTCGCCCGAAAATGCGCCAGCGCACGCTCGCCCCAGGCGCGCACGAAGTAGTAATTCAGCGCACATCCGATCGCGGCGCTGGCAATTGGAATCAGGCGTCCAGCCCACTTCTCGACCACCTCACCACTGGCCCGCGCGGCTATGCGCTGAATCACCTTGGGCACGAAGCGATTGACCACTTCTTTTTCGAGCAACTCGCGGCTGATATCCACTCCGGCGGCGCTGGCTGCCGCAATCCAAAGTTCGGCGATCTCGTCGTCGGTGTTCATCTCGAAACCGTATACCAAGCTGAGTTTCTGAATGGTGCGCATGGTGATGGCCGACAAGATGCCGAGATCCGGCACGATGGTCATAATTCCGCCCAGTCCGAAGCCGGCGCCGTCCACTGCAGCCAGTTTCATGCCGCTGCGGATAATGGATTCGGCGACTTCGTCCAATTTCTCCACCTCAAGCGTGTGAACGCCGCGGTAGGTGGAGATCGGCAGACCATAGGCGACCCGCAGCTGCATTAGGAATCGCACGGGATCAACTCTCACCGTTTCGTAAGCGCGAGTCAGTCCTCCACGGATTTGCGCCTTCCGCGCGCCGTCGCAGCCAGGATTTCTTCTCGGCTTCGGGCATCTTAAATCGCAGTCTATCAGTCGGTGGTGGAAACCGAGGTATGTCGCTGTGCTAGCATCATCTTTCCGATGCCATCTGGAAAATTGCACATCGTTCCGCTGGGCGGACTGGGCGAGTTCGGCATGAACTGCATAGCCCTGCGCTGGGGAGACGACATCATTGTTGTCGATGCCGGCCTCATGTTCCCGGAAGCAGAGCTTCTCGGCGTAGACATTGTCGTCCCTGACATTTCTTATCTGATCGAGAACCAGAAATATGTGCGTGCCATCATTCTCACGCATGGACACGAAGACCATATCGGCGCGCTGCCTTGGATTTTGGGAGAACTCAACGTTCCCGTCTGGGGCACGGAGTTCACACTCGCTTACGTCGAAGACAAGCTGGACGAACACCAACTCCTGGACGACGCCGACTTGCGCGAGATCCGTCCCGGAGAGCGATTCAAGATCGGCCCGTTTACCATCCACGCGATTCAGGTTACGCACAGCCTGGTGGATTGTGTCGCGCTGGCCATCCACACGCCGCTCGGTGTGGTGCTGCATACCGGCGATTTCAAAGTCGATCCCACGCCAACGGATAACCGGCTCTTCGATCTCCACGCCTTCGCCGAGTACGGCAAGGAAGGTGTGCTGGCGCTGCTGCAGGACTCGACCAATGTCGAGCGCAAGGGCTACACACCCAGCGAACGCAGTGTCCGCAGGAAGTTCGATGAAGTGTTCTCGCACACCCAACGGCGCCTTTTCATCTCTTGCTTCTCATCTTCGATTCACCGCATCAAGCTGGCGGTCGATGTGGCGCGCGAACACGGACGCAAAGTTTGCTTCATCGGACGCTCGATGGTGAACTCGTCCGAGATTGCAGAGGATCTCGGCTACATCCAGATTCCTGAAGGCCTGCTGATTCAACCAGGGGAGATGAAGAACTTCGCTCCGGAAAAAGTCTGCGTGCTGATCAGCGGTACGCAAGGCGAACCCATGTCCGCGCTATCGCGGGCTGCGGTGGACAACCACAAGCATGCCAAGATCGAAAAGGGCGACACGGTAGTTCTATCCTCACGCATCATTCCTGGCAACGAGAAGGCCATCTACCGCATGGTCGACCACTTATTCCGCCGCGAAGCGCACGTCATTTACGACGATGGTTCCTATCCGCCAGTGCACGTCAGCGGACACGGCAGCCAGGAAGAACTCAAGCTGATCATCAATCTGGTGCGGCCGAAGTACTTCATCCCGATTCACGGCGAGTACCGCCAACTCAAGCTGCATGCCGAACTGGCGGGCACCATGCACGGCGCGGTCGGAAACGTGATGCTGATCGAAAGCGGGGACGTCCTGGAGTTCGACGAACTCGGAGCACGGAAGGCAGGACGGGTTAACATCGGCCGCGTCTGCATTGATTCCGGCTCTCGGACCGACGTCGTCGAAGATCTGATCATCAAGGATCGACGCCATCTCAGCGAAGACGGTTTCGTCTTGCCCATCATTGCTATCAACAAGCACACCGGACGCGTGGAGTCTTCGCCTGAGATTGTGACTCGCGGATTCAATCCTGGTGACAACGGCCTCCTCGAGCGCGCACGGGAGATCGTGATGGAGACGCTCGAACAGTCGAGCGATGAAGAGAAGGCGGACTATGGCGTGATTAAAGAGAAGATCCGCGCCGACCTGAAGCGCTACATCTCGAAGCAAACGCAGCGACGGCCGTTGATCATGCCGGTGATTTTGGAAATCTAGAGGACTCCGGACGCCTCTTCCAGCTACAATTCCCGTTCTGCACAAAAGCTCATCGAACCTCTGTCGTAAAAGAGGAGGCGCTAATGGCTCGTAAAAAATCTGCGTCTGCAACTCGTTTCTCTCGTCGGGAAGCCCTTCGACTGCTGGGTGTCGGAGCGGCAGGGACGCTTCTAACTGGTTCGTCGCAGGCCATCCCTTCACCCGTTGAAAAGCGCCGTGTTGACGTGATCGTAGTCGGCGCCGGAATGTCAGGGCTGGCGGCAGCACGGGCGTTGCGGCGTCAGGGCAAGAAGATTGCCGTGCTCGAAGCGCGCGACCGTGTCGGCGGACGAGTCAAAGCCGGCAGGCTTGCGGGACACACCATCGACCTGGGCGGGATGTGGGTAGGTCCCACGCAGACTCGTCTGCTCGATCTTCTGCGTGAATACCACATCGATACCATGCCGCAATTTCTCACCGGCAAAGGGATCTTTGAGATAGGCGGCAAGCGCAGCACGCCGGAAGGCGAAGATTTTGGTTTTGATCCCAAAGCGAAAGCCGAGTTTGACCGCGTTCTCGCTGAACTGGACAAGCTCACCGCCACGATTCCGCCCGACGCGCCCTGGTCTGCCCCACGCGCGGAGGAGTGGGACGATATCACACTGGAACAATGGCATCGCGAAAATGTGCACAACGACGATGTCATCCGTTTCTTTGACACCGAAGCCAGAGTCAACTTCACTGCCGAACCTTGGCAACTCTCGTTTCTCTACTACCTCTTCTACATGAGGTCTGGCGACAACTGGATGACACTCGCGAGCTTCAACAATGGCGCGCAGATGTACATCGTTCCGGAAAGCATGCACCAGGTGGCGGGGGCGATCGGAAAAACGCTTGCAGACAGTCTGGTGCTGGCGGCCCCAGTCAGCGCGATTTCGCAGGATGCCAAAAGCATCACCGTGGTTTCCGACAAAGGAACCTGGCAGGCCGACTACGCCGTCGTAGCCCTTCCGCTGCCGCTATCGTCTCGAATCAAGTACCAGCCGGTGTTGCCACCGGATCGCGATGCGCTGAGCGAACAGATGCCCATGGGATCGGTCATTAAGTTCTGGATCGCTTACGAGAAACCGTTTTGGCGCGACCACGGGATGAACGGGTTGCTGTTCACCGACACTCCTCCCTGTTCCGCTTTGGCGGACGCTTCGCCGCCGTCTGGCAGTCCAGGATTTCTGGTGGGATTCATCGATGGTCGCCGCGCTCTGAAATGGAGTGGGCGTCCGATGGAGGAAAGAAAGAAGCTGGCTGTCGATCTGATCGTCAAGTATTTTGGCCCGGAAGGCGCCAAGCCGATTGACTACATCGATCAGGACTGGCCCGCCGATCCTTGGAGTCGCGGCTGCTATGGGCCGTCCATGGGACCGGGCGTGCTGACCACCCTTGGCCCTGCGCTGCGCACCAAATTTGGCCGCATTCACTGGGCGGGGACCGAGACTTCTCCTATCTGGACGGGCTACATTGAAGGCGCAATCCGCTCCGGCGAACGCGCCGCTGCCGAGGTGCTCTCGAGCTATAAGAATGAGGCGCGGGGCACTATAGAATTCTCTCATCCGAGGAATGCCTTATCGTTAGCCTGAGCGATATTCTCCAAGCTCGTGCGCGGCTCGAAGGTGTTGCCGTGCGTACACCCCTGCTCGAATGGACCAGCCTTACCGACTCGCGCAAACTTTTTCTTAAACTCGAAAACTTGCAGCCCATTGGCGCCTTCAAGCTGCGCGGGGCTTACAACAAGATAGTTTCCCTGAGTGAAGGGGAGCGGCGCCGCGGAGTTATTTCCTATTCGAGCGGCAATCATGCCCAGGGAGTGGCCTATGCGGCGAGGGCGCTCGGCGTAAAGGCAATTATCGTTATGCCTGGCAATGCGCCGCCGAACAAGCTCGAATCTACCGCTGCACTCGGCGCTGAGATCGTCAAGGTCGGCCCGGGCAGCGAGGAACGCCGCATTCGTGCCGAGGAGCTGGCAGCGAAACACGGCTACGCAATCGTGCCTCCCTACAACGACGAACAGATCATCGCGGGTCAAGGAACGACGGGACTGGAGATCCTGGAGCAGTTGCCCGACGTCGAAACTGTGCTGGTTCCGGTTGGAGGGGGCGGGCTGATCAGCGGTATTTCCGCAGCGCTGAAGTTGAGCAAACCGTCGGTGAAGATCATCGGCGTGGAACCGGAACTGGCGGCCGATGCGCAAGCCAGCCTGCGCGCCGGTCACGTCGTCTCCTTCCCGGCTGCGCAAGTCACGCAGACCGTAGCCGACGGACTCCGCACGGAGAGTATCGGCGCCATCAATTTCGAACATATTCGAATTTACGTGGATGACATCATTACCGTGAAAGAAAGCGAGATTCAGCAGGCTCTGCGCGCTCTGGGCGGCCAGGCCGAAACGGTTGCGGAGCCGAGCGGCGCGACCGCGGTGGCTGGATTTCTGTTTCACGCGGACGAACTGCCGCGAACCACGATGAATGTTGCGGTGATTAGCGGAGGAAATATTGATCCGGTGTTGTTGGCGGAGATTAAAAGCAGCTGAAATTGCAGAGGTCAGATTGAAGAGGTAAACCTAACGACAGATTCGGTTTTCACCTCTTCAACCTGACCTCTGCAAGCGCTTCTGGGAGGGGCTTTGACTCGCTGGCTCGATCAGTTCTTTCAACTTTCGCAGTGGCAGACGACCGTCCGCCGCGAGGTTGTCGCTGGGCTAACGACCTTTTTCACCATGGCCTACATCGTGGCCGTCAATCCTGCCATCCTCAAGACGACCGGAATGCCAGCGGACGCCTCAGTCACAGCCACCATTCTGACCGCTGTCTTCGGCACTCTGCTGATGGGACTCTACGCCAAACGTCCGTTCGCGATTGCGCCCTACATGGGCGAGAACGCGTTCATTGCTTTCACGGTCGTTCACGTGCTGGGATATACCTGGCAGAGCGCGCTGGGCGCCGTGTTGCTGGCGGGGATCATCTTTGTCCTGCTCACCATTTTCCGCCTCAGGAAGTGGATGGTGGATGCAATTCCGCTCACCCTCCGATACAGCTATGCGGTCGGCATCGGCCTATTTCTGACTTTCATTGGCTTGAATCAGACGGGCATCGTCGCGTTGGGTTTCCCCGGAGCGCCGGTTCGGCCGGGCCATCTGACATCCGCTTCTGCGTTGCTGGCGATTTTCGGTTTTCTACTGATGACAGTGCTCTCGATTCGCCGCTTCCCTGCTGCGATTCTGATGGGCGTGTTGGCGACCGCCCTGCTTTCTTTTGTAACCGGCGTCACCCCTGCTCCCAACGGTTGGGTCAGCCGGCCTCCCAGTCTCGAACCAGTCTTCCTCAAGTTTGATCTGCACGGCATCTTTACCTGGGGATTTTTTCCGGTCGTGCTGACTATCTTCATCATCGCATTTGTGGACACCATGGGTACACTGATCGGAGTCTCGGCGCGTGCGGGATTCCTCGACCAGGACGGCAACCTGCCGCAGATCGAGCGTCCTATGATGGCCGACGCCCTGGCCACGACCTTCGCGGCCCTGGTTGGAACCACAACCTCGGGTGCATTCATTGAGTCGGCAACCGGCGTCGAAGCGGGCGGTCGAACCGGCTTGACCGCGGTCACCACTGCGCTCTGTTTTGCGGGAACCTTGTTCTTCGCGCCGTTTATCTCCGCGATCCCTCCGCAGGCTTACGGGCCAGCGCTGGTCTTCGTTGGCTTGCTGATGCTGACGCCCATCACGCGTATTCCCTTCGAAGACCTCACCGAGTTGGTTCCGGCCTTCGGAGTGATCGCGCTGATGGCATTTACCTACAACGTGGGAATCGGCATGACGGCTGGCTTCGTGTTGTATCCGTTCTGCAAGCTGGTATCCGGCCGACTGCGGGAAGTCCGTCCAGCATTGTGGGTGTTGACCGCGCTGTCTCTATCATTCTTTGTTTTCTATCCCTATACGTAGCGGCTGAGGAAGTTGGTAGCGCCTTATGATTCGCTTTGGTATTGCAGGTTTTGGATTACACGCAGTCCGCCGGCTGATGCCAGGCTTCGCGCTCGCCCAGAATTGCAAGGTGGTTGCGCTCTCTCGCCGTGACCAGCAAAAAGCGCGCGAGGCGGGCACGCAATACAACATTCCCCATCTATTTGCTTCCACGGAAGAACTCTGCCGTTGCCCGGAAGTAGACGCTGTCCTGGTCGCTACTCCTAACGCCTGCCACCTCGCAGACGTCCTGACAGCAGTTAGTTTGCGAAAGCCGGTGCTCTGCGAAAAGCCGATGGGGATGAATGCCGAGGAGTGCCGTCAGATGGTGGAAGCGGCGCGCAAAGCCGGGGTTCTTCTCGGCGTGGCCCAGGTCTTCCGATTCGAAGAAAGCACGAAGAGATTGCAGGAGCGCATTGCGTCAGGCGACATTGGAAAGCCGGTTTTCGCCCGGGCGGAGTTTTCGTTTCCAGCAAACCACCATGCCAGAACCTGGATCAACGACCGCTCCATCGCCGGCGGAGGGCCGATCTCCGATGTCGGCGTCCATTGCGTGGACGCGCTGCGTTACATCCTCCAGGACGAAGTGCGGCGCGTAGCGGCTGTCGGTCGCTCGGACGAACTATCAGGAGATGTGGAAGCGGCTGCAATTCTTACGCTGGAATTCCGGAGAGGCACATTGGCCGCGGTGCTCGTCTCAACGCGCACGCAGTATCGAACACCCTTGGAACTAGTTGGAGCGGACGGCGTGCTGCGCGCCGACGACGGCCTTACGGTGGACCGTCCGATCACGCTGGAGTTGTGGCGCGATCGCCAAGTGGTCGCTACCGAAACTATTTCGAACCAGCTCGCCTACGCGCGGCAAGTCGATGGTTTTGCTGCCGCTGTTCAAGGATCGCAACGGTTCCCGGTTCCCGGAGAAGAAGGCTGGCAGAATCAGATTATTCTCGACGCCGCGTTTCGCAGCATGTTATCTGGAAAGAGCGAGGAAGTAACAATCCTGGAAAGCGCGACTGCATAGGTCGGGCCGGAGATTTCTTCGCTACAAAATAAGAAGCGCCCCGGATTCAAAGAATCACGGGACGCCCGAACAGCCCTCCCCCAGAACTGCTCATCGCTAAGATACGAAAAACCAGCTGGAAGGGGAACGCCACTTTCGAGGGATGAGAAGTGGCACGAAAGAGCCACTTGCCAAAAACCGTATCCTTGATAGGATGTGGAGCCCAACGGTTGGCTTTCCCAGTATTCAAGGGTTCTGGAAGAGGGACTCCACAAGTGGATTGCTTCTACTCGGTACCCCAGGAATCCAGGAAAACCGAAGTTCAGTGTTGCAAGTGTGCAGAGAATTTCAGTCGGACCTTGCAATCGGAGCTGAAAAGTGTCTTTAAGATGTTGAAAACAATAGACACGATCAGTTCTATGACTTTGGAGAAGTAAGTGCACGCTGGTGCTCAGGCGACCTGCGCTCTGGCTGTACCTCCCGGAGGGCGAGGACTATCTAGAGCGACGTAGAACTTGGAGGAAAAAATGAGGCGAGTGTTGGTTCTGGCATTGTTGGCGTTGGCTTTGCCGATGGCGGCGTGGGCGGACGGGATTGATCTGGTCAACAAGTTTGGCTCCATTTCAATCTCGAACGCGGGCATTACATCCGTAGGATCTCAACTCAAGCAGTTCAACGGTATTATCGCTTCGCCGGGACACTCGCTGGGTTCGGTTTCATTTTCGACGGGCGCTCTGACGGGCGGCAGTATCCTGACCGGAGGAACATTCTCCGATGTGGGTTCGAGTTTTGTGGTAATCGGAAAGGGTCCGCAGGTACCGCATAAGGGCACGATCTTCAGTGGCGCCTTTGTGGGGCCTATTTCCTGGACTCTGGTCGCCCAAAGCGGGCAGAGCTTAACTTACCAGCTCAGTGGCACTATCCAGGGTACGCTCTGGAACGGCCGGCTTGTGAGCGGCACCACGACCCAGACGATCTACTCCACCAATGGGCAGCTCGCGCTCGGCATTGGACATATTCGGGTTGGCAACACCAACCTCCTTACTCCTGAGCCCGGCACTCTGGGCCTGTTAGGAACAGGTCTGGTGGCGATCGCTGGTATGCTTCGCCGCAAGTTCACCGCCAGCGCTTAAGCGAGGGCGGTTTTTCCGGTTTCGCCAAGACACACTCAACTCATGGCCCCGCGTAAAAGCGGGGCTTTTGATTTTCTGACTAAAAATGTCTTCTCTTCCTGAGACTCCCATCCCGTGGCACTTCGGCTTATTCAACTCCTCCTCCTTCCGTTCTTAATCGCGCTGAGTCCGACAGACGGTTACATGATTCACCACAGCCCAGGGAATGTTTCCTCGTGTAAGTACGCATTGCCGACCCGTCCTTCGATCCGTTACCGCCGTAACCGAATGCTCAGGGATTGGCGTTGAAATTACTTTTGCCCAACCCTACATTCATCCCAGGGGGTCGTATGAAGGACATCCATGAGGTCTTGCGCC
>JACXTT010000233.1_pt1 | contig 90764 bp, 75 predicted proteins | sample 9270951 | NCBI WGS metagenome assembly JACXTT01 (sample SAMN15532306, study PRJNA645909) | rock metagenome | isolation source: weathered quartz diorite | place: Puerto Rico | collected 2017-06-21 | reverse complement strand
CGAAGGCCGATCGTTACTTCCCCCGAAAATCCCACCGCCTCCCGCCCAAACGTATGGCGCAAAGCGAGTGCACGGAATTGGGTAACGCAGTGTCAGCGTACCGAGCGCAGCGCCGACCAGATGGTCATGCGGACTGGCATGTTCTTCCTCCGTAGTAGTGATATGGCTGCCTTTGCCAGCCAATGCGAAACCTTCAATTCCGATACCGAAAAAGCGGTGAAAAAAGTACTTCACATCCGAACCACCACCCGAGGCATGATCATCGCCGAGAAACCGGTCATAACTACCGAAAATGGCATCATCCCCGGTTACTTCGGCATTCGTGCGATCGCTCTCAGTTCCAGTGAATGCATAAGTGCCCCAGAGGCTGATGTTCAGTTCCCGATCAGCATACCATTCTGGGCAGGGCGGAGCCGGGGCCACTTGTTTCATTTCCTTGCCAGAATAACTTTCCGTTCCCGCGTTAGTCATCGAGGCCAGCGCTCCGATCGCAAATAGGCTCAAGATTGATCTTTTCATACTGTTTCCCTTGCGGCTTTAGCTAACCACCTTTGCCAAAGGGTCAACCAGAAATCACGCCTTTTTTTGCGAAAACAGGCAGGATGTCATCTGACGCTTCGGATCGGGTTCTTATACCTTAAGTTCTGTCCCGGTGTTCGCGTCTGTGATGAGGAACTTCTCGTGATGGTAGCTGGGGTCTCCCCGGAACATCAGCCGACTGGCGTAGCGGCGCTCCAAGTCAATAAGCAATTCTTCATCCTCTTCCTTCAATCGTTTGAGGACATCTGGATTCAGAATAACGCGAAAATCGTGCACACTATCCTGATACGTGCGCATGACCGTATTAAGCGTTCGATGCAATTCCACGCTCGTGGTCATGGAAGTTTTCACGACGCCCCGTCCGCCGCAATAGGGACAATTTTGATAGATCGTGTCGCTTAAGCTCTCCTGCGCGCGCTGACGCGTCATTTCCATCAAACCAAGCTGCGAAATGGGCAGGACGTGCGTTTTGGCCTTATCGCGCTTAAGGCGTTCCTTCATCAGGGTGTAGACCAGTTGTTGATCCTTGCGGCTCTTCATATCGATGAAGTCGCCGATGATTAATCCGCCGATATTGCGCAAGCGAAGCTGGCGCGCAATTTCGTCCGCCGCTTCCAAATTCGTTTGCAGAATTGTCTTATCGACATCGCGCCCACCTTTATTACGACCGGTATTGACGTCGATCGCGACCAGAGCCTCCGTCTCGTCGATAACGATGTAGCCGCCACACTTGAGCCAGACCTGTCGATGAAACGCATCATCGATTTGCTCCTGGATGCCGAGCGCTTCGAAAATTGGCGTCGTGCCATCGTAAAATTTCAAACGATTGCTCGCCCGCCGCGAAATATGGCCCACTAATTCGCTCATTCGTTCGAGTGATTCTCGATCATCGCACAGGACTTCGTCGATTTCGTCGGTCAAAAAATCACGGACCGTGCGCTCGACCAGATCGGGTTCCTCAAAAACAAGAGACGGCGGCGGCCGCCTGCGAATCAGCTCTTCAACTTTGGCCCAATGATCGAGCAAGAAACGCAGGTCGCGGACAAAATAACGCGCCCGCTGACCTTCGCCCACTGTGCGAATTATCACACCGATACCATCCGGAATATCAAGTTGCCGCACGATTTTACGGAGACGCTCCCGTTCCTTGGGGTCCTCGATTTTTCGCGAAACGCCACTCCGGTCACTAAATGGCATCAAGACGAGATACCGGCCGGCAAAGCTCAAATTAGTCGTGACCCGCGGGCCTTTTGTCCCAATTGGACCCTTGGTCACCTGCACGATCACTTCCGAGCCAACCGGATAGATATTTGGAATATCCTTCGCCGTGATCCGCTTTCGTTGTTTTTTCCCTGGGCGGTCGATTTCTTCAATTCCACTATCAAGCGCCGCTGGAATTGCATCCCAGAAATGCAGGAACGCGTTTTTCTCCAGGCCGATGTCGACAAACATCGCCTTCAACCCCATTTCGATATTCTTAACGCGGCCCTTGTAAACGCTGCCGACGATGTTGCGCGAGCCACTCCGCTCAACGCTATACTCTTCTAGCCGCCCATTCTCGAGCAACGCCACTCGGCTCTCGAGTTTCTCCACGCTTAGAACCAATTTGTTGCCCGTCCTTCGGGAAGGAAGGCCCAGAAATTTTCTTACTTTGTCTAACATAAATTTGAACTGTTGCAGCGGCGCGACACCCGGGAGTTGCCTCCATCATTACTATGCCAGGTCGACGATTCATCGCGAAAACGGACGACGCGGCCCTTGGTTGGGTTGCGACGCAGGTTGATGTTTAATTCCAAAAAGTCGTTCGAAAAAATTCGGCTGCCGCTGTGGTTGCGCCACTGAAACCGCGCGAGCTACCCGGCTGCGGTTCGCCACTTTACCTTGAGCATCGGCTTCCGGCTCCACATCAGGGGATCCGCCCGCGGCCGCCATCTGCACATCGGCGTTCTGTGAGTCGTCCGCATTTTCCTCATCGGCGCCGCCGGAATTAGGGCCGGAATCCTTAAAGGTGACGTCTTTGATCAGTTGAAATGGATTCGGTTTGTGTGCCGGCGCAAGCCACGCGATTTGCAGGTCGAACTTGCCTTCATCCAGCGCGAGAGCGCGCTCCATGATGCGATCGGCGATCGGACAGGCAACGCTGCCTCCGTGCTCGCCACCCTGAACCATCGCCGCGACAACGTACTTGGGATGGTCGAATGGCGCAAAGCAGGCGAACCAGGCGATCGTATCCTTGTGGCCGCGATCGCTCGCCTGGGCCGTCCCGGTCTTCCCCGCAACGACCACTTCTTTCAACCGCGCACGGCCGCCAGTACCACCCTCTTCGTTAACCACTTTCCAAAGGCCCTTACGGACAGTGTCGATCTGGCTAGATGAAAATTCCTCACGTAAGTCGGTTCGGACCACGTGCGTCGCCGGCACAACCGGTCTGCCCTTTTCATCGAGCGCCGGAGAGCCATTCTGGTTCAATACCTTGTCTACCAAACGCGGATAATAACAGACGCCGCCGTTGGCCACCGTCGCATACGCCATCGCTAGCTGTAGCGGCGAAACGAGGGTGTAACCCTGGCCGATCGATACGTTCGCGGTTTGCGCCTGCGACCAGCGCTCTTGCGGATGATGAACCTGCATCCATTCCGGTCCCGGCAGAATACCTGGCTGCTCCCCAGTCAAATGAATACCCGATTCCTCGCCCAGACCCAGCATTTTCCCGACCTCGTCGATCGACTGAATGCCGGCGGCGTTTCCATACTGATAAAAGAATGCATCACACGAGACCTTGATGGCATCGGCCAATCCGAGTGTGCCGTGGGTGTAATGTTTTTCCGCGACCCAACATTTGAAATAATGGTCACCGTAGCTAACACCCCCACTGCAATTGAAACGCGCGTTCGCCAGATTTCGGCGCAATCCTGCCAGTGAGGTGACGATTTTGAAGGTCGATCCTGGCGGCAGGGCGCTGATGGCACGGTTGACGAGCGGATCGCTCTCATCCTTTTGCAGCGCCTTCCAATCTTTCGCTTTGATGCTTGGAATAAATGTGTTCGGGTCGAATGACGGAACCGACGCCATGGCCAGGACATTGCCATTGTTTGGATCGATAACTACAGCCGCGCCCCGCCCAATTGCGCGCAGCGCTTCTTCGGCGATTGCCTGAATGCGGGCGTCGATCGTCAGGAGCACGTTGGCTCCTTGTTTGGGGGGATCCTCGCGAAGGACACCGTCAATCACGCCCTTGGCATTGCGACGCAGATAACGCACTCCCGGTTGGCCGCGCAGATAATCGTCCATCGCTTTCTCAACGTTGGATTTTCCTTCCATGTCTCCTTGATAGAAGGTGTATTTTCTTGCTTCCTCCTTGTTCGTATCATCAGGTGGACCAACGTAACCTAACAAGTGCGCCGCCAGCGCGCCGTAAACATAGGAGCGGACCGGCTTGATCGCGATGTCCACGCCCGGCAATCCGACGTCGTGTTCGGAAAATTTGGCCATGGTTGGGAAATCGATGTCTTTAATATAGGAATACGGCACCTCCGTCTCATTTCGATAATGGCGTTGCAGCTGGCCGGCGTTGTAATCACGCGCCATATCGAGATCATTCAGGCGCGGCACCACGCCGTCATTGACGATCCTGATGATGTCGGGCTCCTTTACATCCTTGGGCATGCCATTGATGATGGCGCGGTGCTCACTCAGAGGCGGGGAACCGAAACGCTCACGATAACCCTTCACCATTTCGGGCAAATAGAAATCCACCTCATAGCTGGCACGGTTCTGAACGAGCGTCAGCCCGTTGCGGTCGCGAATCTCGCCCCGGACCGACGGAATACGCACGGTGGCTTGCGAGCTGCCACGAATCTGCGCCGTCCAGTCTGCGCCATGCGCCACCTGGATCCACCAAAGGCGAAGGCCAAGCGCTCCCATCCCAAGCAACATTAACAATCCCAAAAATTGGATGCGGAGACGCGGATTTAGCCGTCGCCGGTTCATTCGAGATGGCTCCTCTCAGGCAGATAGGGATAGCGGGTGAGGCGTGCGACCCCATGCAACGTCCAAAAAATGAGCGGAGCCATCAGCATGGCCATCAGACCTGGTCCACCAATTTGCCACCAGACTTCCCGCGAAAAGAAAACCGAGCCGCGACGAAATGTGATCATTAAATACTGCGCCAAGATAACTCCTGAAGTGCAAATACCGCTCAAAATGCAATGCACTTCCCAGCGGCCGCGGATGAAAAGTGGCCTTAAGCCATGCATAATTCCCGCCAGCACTGCGTAGAGAAGTATCGACCATCCCATCGAGATTTCAACCTTTGAGCCAATCACCTGCACCGTAAGCGCATCCAAAAGCATGCCGGCAAACAACGCCAGCGCCAGCATCAACGGAAATGGCAGGGCCATCGCTCCGTAAAAAACGATCACCGGCGCAATGTAAACATGCGCGTTACACATCCACTCGATAGCCGGAATGTAAAATTCCGCGATTTGAGCAACCAACACCAGCGCCAGCAAAATAAAGAAGAAAATCATTTTCGTCCGGTTACCACGAACACATCTTCCAGGCGCGAGAGATCAACCGCCGGCGCGAGTTGGGCCTGCCCGTCCAGCTCACGAACTCGGAAAGTTTTCACCGTTCCAATGAGCAAACCGGAAGGAAAGACACCGCCCACGCCCGAAGTATAAGCCTTTTGTCCCGGCTGAAGATTTGCCTGTTTCGTCAGGAAGTTAAGATCAAGCAGCGGCGTGAGGCCACCAGTCACGCGTTCACCGGAGACAATTCCCTGCTCGCGCGTTCCTTCCACCGAAGCGGCCACTTTGCAATTTTCATCCGTCACCAGCAACACGACTGAAATGGTGTTGCTTACGGTGGTGGTTTTGCCGACGAGCCCTTCGTCGGTTACCACCGGCATGTCGCTTTCGATCCGGTCTTCCTTTCCCCGGTTAACGGTGACGGTGTGCCACCAGGTGGACGAATCACGCGTCACGATTTCGGCCGGCACCAACTTGAACACGGAGCGTTCACGATAGTTTAGAGCATGCCGTAAGCGATTGACTTCGTGTTCGACGTCACGCAAAGCCTGATTGGTTGCTCGGAGCTGCCGGTTCTCTACTTGCAACGTACTATTCTCACGCTCTAACTCCTCCAGCGACTTCAAACCCGTGCGCACCGACGTGATTTGCTTTTGCAATCCTGACCCTGTGGTAAAAAATGGTGCCAGCCATTGATAAACGCTCGCCTGAAACCTCCGCGTCGTCTCGGTTCCAAAACTGAGAAAATACCCCAGAATGGCGCCGAATATGAGCAGCGCGATGATGCTCGTGCGGTTCATCGCGCTCTGGAATTTCGAATTTCGAATTTCGAATTTCGAATTTGGCTACCGCCACTGGCGGTCGGCCGCGGCCACTTGACGCAAAAATTTAATTTCATTGAGGCATTTGCCTGTTCCTTCCGCGACCGCACTCAGGGGATCTTCCGCAACATGGACAGGCAAACCTGTTTCCTCGCTCAAAAGTTTGTCGAATCCGCGCAGGAGCGCACCGCCGCCTGCCAGTACCAACCCTCGATCTACCAAATCGGCCGAAAGTTCGGGAGGACAACGCTCCAGCGTAATGCGAACCGAATCGACAATCGTAGAGATCGGTTCGAGCAACGCTTCCCGCACTTCCTGTGAGGTAATCATCAAGGTCTTGGGAAGACCTGCGACCAGATCACGCCCTTTTACTTCCACACTCGTTTCCTTTTCGCTCGGATAGGCTGAGCCAATTTTAATTTTGATCTCTTCCGCGGTCCGTTCGCCCACCATCAAGTTGTAGGCGCGCTTCATGTATTGCACGATGGCTTCATCCAGCTCGTCCCCCGCTACGCGCACGCTCCGGCTGAACACAATTCCAGAAAGAGAAATCAAAGCCACCTCGGTCGTTCCGCCGCCAATATCAATGATCATGTTGCCGGCCGGGTCTTGGACTGGCAACCCAACTCCGATCGCTGCCGCCATCGGCTCTTCAATCAGGTAAACTTCGCGTGCCCCCGCGTGGGTGGCGGACTCGCGAACCGCGCGTTTTTCTACTTCGGTAATTCCGGACGGAACGGCGATAACCACACGGGGCCGGGCTCGGACCCGACGATTATGCACCTTGGCGATGAAATGCCGCAGCATCGCTTCCGTCACCTCAAAATCTGCGATCACGCCGTCCTTCAATGGACGCACCGCGACAATATTCGACGGTGTCCGCCCAAGCATTCGCTTCGCTTCATCGCCAACGGCGAGCACCTTGTTTGTCCCCGACTGAACCGCTACGACCGATGGTTCGCGCAGCACTATCCCCTGATCTTTAACGTAAACAAGAGTGTTGGCCGTGCCGAGATCGATGCCAATATCGCTCGAAAGCCAGCCGAAGAGTCCGTTGAACATGCGCTAATTTTTTCGCTTTCCAGTCCGCTCGGAAGCGCGATGTCGGTCTTCGCAGCAAATTATGCGCCGCGAGCGCGATTCTTAACCGGCTGAAACGCGGTAACATGAAACAGTCGCCCGCGCCGTCAAGCCCATTTATATTAGACGTTAAAGCATTGAGGCCTTAAAACGTTGAAGCGGCAATACCAACGACCACAGTCGCTTCATCGCTTCAACCCTTCATCTCTTCAACGCGGCTATGCCCGTTCTCGTCGCCCCGTCCATTCTCGCCGCTGACTTCACAAGGCTTGCCGAAGAAGTCCACAATGTCGAAGTCGCGGGCGCAGATTGGATCCATTGCGACATCATGGATGGTCATTTCGTCGATAACATTTCTTTCGGTCCCGCTATTGTTGGCAGTGTTCGCAAGCTGACAAAGCTTCCGCTGGATGTCCATCTGATGATCGAGCATGCCGACGACTACGTGCCGCGATTCGTCGAAGCTGGCGCCAACTCAATCACCGTTCACGTTGAATCCGAATCAAAACACGACGTCGCGAAAACGCTACGGCAAATCCGGGAAAGCGGCTGTCGTGTTGGACTCACCCTCAATCCGGCTACGCCGTTTGCCCAAGTCGAGCCATTCCTCGATCGGATTGACCTGTTGCTCGTAATGACCGTTCATCCTGGCTTCGGCGGTCAGCCGTTCCGCGCCGGTCAAATGGAAAAAGTAAAACGAGCAGCCGATTGGAATCGATCGCGCCAGGAGAAGATCGACATCGAGGTGGACGGCGGCATCAATGCCGAGACCGCACGCATCTCAATCGAACATGGCGCCAACGTTCTCGTCGCCGGGACGTCAATTTTCCACGCGAAAGACTACGCCAAGGCGATCGCCAAGTTACGCGGATCCGGGTAGCGCACGCGTCTCGCGTGCTGGCGGCCGCGCCCTCGCATGTCTGGGGAGCACAGGCTGCCAGCCTGTAGTTGCCGGCAACATCTTTGCACATGTAATTCCCAGATAACGCGAGAATTGCCCGGTCTCCACAAGCTGCCGAGACCAGCAGCCTGGCAGCCTGCGCTCCCCAAACCCAGCACGCGAGATGCGTACGCTACCCAGCCAGAGCCGGCTCGGCGTCTTCGGTCGTTTCAGCCATCACTTCGTCGGTCTGCGTAACGCGAACGACTTCTTCGATGGTTGTCCTGCCTTGCGCAACGCGACGCCACCCGTCGTGTCGCAGCGTGACCATCCCCTCGGCAATGGCGCACTGTTTCAGTTCGCCACCATCACGCTTTTGCATGATCAATTTCCTCAGCGGCTCGGTTACAACGCAAATTTCATAGATCGCGGCGCGGCCCTGGTACCCGGTCTGGCGGCAATGCTCACAACCTCTCCCACGACTAAATCTCGCACCCAGTTCTTTAACCGGAAAACCGATTTCAGCGAGGTAATCAGGCGGATATTCAACTTGATCCGCGCATTCCGGACAGATGGTGCGGACAAGACGCTGCGCGATGAACGCTTTCACGACCGACGCGAGCAGGAATGGCTCTACGTCCATGTCGAGCAAGCGGGTGATGCCGCCGACAGCATCATTCGTATGCAGGGTGCTGAAAACAAGGTGACCAGTCATGGCGGCGCGGATGGCGATATCCGCCGTTTCAACGTCGCGAATCTCACCGACCATCACGACATTGGGGTCCTGTCGCAAAATGTGACGTAGCCCGCGGGCAAAGGTGAAATCGATTTCCGGTTTCACATCCATCTGCAAAACTCCAGGCAGGCGATATTCAACCGGTTCCTCGATCGTGATAATTCGGCGCTGGACCGAGTTAATGCTGGTCAAAAAGCAATAGAGCGAAGTGGATTTTCCGCAGCCAGTCGGGCCGGTTAGCAAAATAATACCGTTTGGTTGCGCGAGCAGATGACGAATGACTTCCTCTTGTTTTTTGCTCAGATCGAGACGTTCGAAGCCGAATTGTTGATTGCCGCGACTAAGCAAACGAAGGCTAATTGATTCGCCGTTCACGGTCGGAATGGTGGAAACGCGAACGTCGATTTCCTGATTGTTCGCATGCAAATTCATACGGCCGTCCTGCGGTAAACGCCGCTCGGCGATATCCATGTGCGCCATAACTTTCAGGCGCGAGATGATAGCCGACTGCAATACGCGCAACTGCGGCGGCACCGCGACTTCGTGCAAAATGCCATCGATTCGATAACGAATGCGCAGATCGTTTTCGAGTGGCTCGACATGAATGTCAGTCGCGCGCTCAACAATCGCTTCGCGAATAATCTGATTCACGAATTTTACCACGGACGCTTCCGGGTCGTCGGCATTTAGCTCAATCGCGGTTTCCGCGTCCTGCAGCACTTCGAAGGCGCGGTTGGTTTTCAGGATTTCATCGAATGTTTCCGCGCCGATTCCGTAGAGCGTTTTCATCGCGCGCAGAAGTTGAGCCCGCGGCACCAGCACCCATTCGGCCGGCTTTTTCAAAAGCTGTCCGACAAGCTGACGGCCGATGGAATTGAAGAGATCGTAAGTCGCGAGCACGACTGAGTTCTCTTTCGCTTCAATTGGAAGAATGTGGTGTTGAAAAACAAAGCGGCTCGGCAGGATCGACAATGTCTCTCGATCGATCTTCTTTGGATCGAGTGAAATGACCGGCACTTTGAAAAACTGGCCGATCGCGCTGAGGAATCTGGCCTCATCCACCTTACCGGAATCGAGCACCTGTCCAACCCACGAACCGCCGTTGAGATTCTGGGCGAGCTGTGCCGCTTCATCACGTGATGGGACTCCCCCGGCGAGCAAAAGATCGACCACTGACTGGCTGACCGGCGTGTTCATCACGGCAAATGCAGCACACGCCGGACCGGAGGCGTGAGCGTGCCGGTCACGCGCATGGAGTAATTCTTCTGCAAACGGGCGATCGCATCGCTGACTTCGATCGAATACACGCCGTCGATGGGGCCACAATAGTAACCGAGACGCTTTAGATCGCGCTGCAGTGCGCCCAGGTAGGCCGGCTGCCGAACCAAGTCGCGCCTGCCTTCCAACCAGTAAAACGGTCTCCACGGATAGCGCGGTGCAAAATCAGTCACATTCAACGTCGTACGGCTTTGATGCAAAAGATCCAAGTCGTCCCGCGGCGCCAGGGTGTTGGTTGAATGAAAAAAGTAACCGTCGAGAATCTCAAAGAATTGCTCACCAGCCGTTCTCAATCCGATTATTAGCACGATCAGGATTAACTTTTTCATGGAGGCTACTTCCCCTTGATTATGTCTTTAACCGCCGGCAGATCAGGCGCTGGCAACTTCTCAAGTTGTTTGCCTTCGTCGGCGTGCGCCGGGCAATCCGGACAATCTCCCTGGTCGATCTCCGGCCCAAAATGAGTGGTATCTTCCGTTTTCTCGCGCAGCCGTAAAAGATCGAGCTTCGTTAATGTCACTTGTGGACACATCAAAATGATTAGCTCGGTGCGCGTTCTGGTATAGGTCGTACTGCGGAAAGCGGCACCCAGATACGGAATTTTATCCAGCACGGGAATGCCATTAAAACTTTTTTGCTTGTTGTCCTGGATTAGCCCACCAAGAACAATGGTCGACCCATTTGCCGCAGAAACATTCGTGCGAATGTAGCGCGTCGCGATCGTCGGAACCGAATTGCCACCGATGCTTACGTTTCCGCCCGCCACGAGACTGTCGATCTTCTGGAGAATATCGAGCGAGACTTCCTTTTCCGAATTGATCAGTGGAACAACTTCAAGTTGGAGAGCCACTTTTTTGTATTCAATGTTGGAAGCGACGGCAGCGGTACCAGTTGTAGTTGTTACGGCAGTATTGACCACGTTCGTCAACGTATTGACCGGAATTGGGACCTCCTGGCCGGACGCAATAATTGCTTTCTTGTTATTGCTCGTGAAAACCATTGGTCGCGAAATCACCTTGAATTTTCCGGTCGATTCCAGCAAGTGCACGATAGTTGCAAGGTAATTCCCCGCAGCGACATAAATGTTGGTTCCGTTGGCGACTTGCCGGAGAGCCTGCCCAAAATTAACCAACCCCGCCGGGTCGACCACGCCTGCGGTTACGACTGGTGTCCCGCCGGGTGCAGCTGTTGCCGAGGCGAAGGGGTTTGGAATCGGCGCACCGGTGTTACGCGAGATACCGACAATTTTCTTATCGTATTTACCAAAATAATCTACGCCCAATTCTTCATCGTTATTCAGCGTCAACTCACCAATCACGGTACTTAATGCAACCTGCGGCGCAGATATATCCATCTCATCGAGGATCTTCTGGACCTTGACCACTACTTCGCGGTTGCCCAGGACGATGATCGCGTTGGCGCGCTGGTCGGCAATGATCTTGGCGTTGCCAACCGTTACTGCTTTCGGAGTCGTATCGACCGCATGGGTCTCGAGCCCTTCGGAAATGTTCAGCCCACCGCCTTCGCCTCCAGCCCCTCCGCCATAGCCGCTGGTGGTCGCCAGACCGCCCGTGGTGGGATTGGCCCCCGTGGTACGACGCGGCTGCACCGGCGTAGCCCCAGGCGCGGCGCCCTGGGCGCCAGCCTGCTCGGCTCCCCCCGGTTCGGTCAACGCCTGGACGATCACCGGCAAAACGTCGGCCGCAGAAATATACTTCAATTGTCGCGTAACCGGCTTGGCAAACTCCACGTTGGCATCGAATTCAGCCACCAGTTTGCGAATGAAAGGCATGTTGATTGGTCGAGTGATCACGTGAATGCGATTCGTCCGCACGTCAGCCGACAGTTTGATTTTGCCGACCACGACCGATTCTTCGGTTAGCGCAGCCAACGCACCGATGTCGGCTTCACTGCCAGGCTGCGGCACGTTTGGGTTGACTGGCGCCCGGACATTACGCACGCCGCCGTATCCGGGCTGACCGGGCTGACCGGTCTTATCGCCTTTCTCAAAAATATCCTTCAGCATGTCCACCACTTTGTTCGCGTCGGCGCGCTCCAGTTTGATGAATTCGCTCACGACTTCTGCCGGAGGGATGTCGATCTGATTGATAATGCGCGCGAGCGTGCGAATGACGCTCGAATTTTCCGTGATCAGAATCGCTCCCGCTTTAGGCAACGCTAAAAACGAGGTGTAAGGCTGGGGCGGCGAAAGATATTGGCCAAGCGCCTGTTGCAGTTCCTGCGGGTCAGCATAGCGCAGTTTAAACAGGTAGCTGATCACGTGATCGCCATCGGGAATCTCCGTCTCGTCTGAAACAATCGGCACACCGGTCGTGCGGGGGTTTTTCCCGGTGCCGATCACTTTGACGATATCGCCTTCGGCCGGGACTAATGAATAGCCATTCAGCAGCAAATTGATTTCGATGATTCTGATCGCTTCCTCCCGCGGCACCGGGTTGCTGATGAATATGCTGACCTTGCCCTGGACGAAGTTATCCATGACGAGCTTTTTACCGGTGAGCTGCTCATACAAGTGCAAGACGTCCTGCACATCGCTGTTTGGATATTGCAACCGCACCGTTTTCTGTGCACCTGCAGGAGCAGGTGCTGGTACAGACGGCGCACCGGGCGGCGGCGTGGCCACGGCGACTATTGTCGCCGAAGCCGCGTCGGCCGGCGGCGTCCGTTGCGCTAAAGCGCCGACCGCGACGGCAGCCAAAATCGCCGCGCTGAAGGAAAATCGATGCACAGGTATTAGATCAAAGGGAATCAAGGATAGTAATAAACTGAAAGGGGGTCAATTTTACTTTGCCCGCCTCTTCTGGAAAAAAGTGGGAGAACAACTCCTCAGGCAGCCCTGGAGCCACGTAGGGTTTAGTTTGTAATAAATTATAGAGTTTTGCCAATGAGGCATTATTTCCAGCACTAAGCTTCGCACCTGACTGCCGTCATTTGCCTTTTCGGCAGAACTGGAACCGCGGCAATATCCTCACCCGAACGCAACCAGGTCGCCGCTGCGATTCGCGCTGTCCTTCGCGCCCAACAGACAGGCTGGAACGGTGGCGATATTGCCGAAGCGAATCGTTAAAAAGGTTACAAGGGTTACAAAGTTGAAATGGTTCGCCCTTTGTAACGTTGTAACCCTTTTAACCTTTTAACTTCTGCAACAGCTTCTCGTGAATGTTATCGAACCCACCGTTGCTGAAGACCGTGACGATATCGTTAGGCTGCAACATCGGCACGATTCGATCGACAATTGCGTCTGCGTCCTTTTCATAATAGGCAGGACGTCCGGATTTCGCGATCTGATTGACAACGGTCTCGGGATTCAGCCGCTCGTTCTCGGCAATTTGCTCGATCTTGGCCACCTGCGCGATGAAGACGGCGTCGGCAAGTTTTAGCGCCTCTGGCAAACTCTCCTGAAAGACCGCACGCCGCGTAGTATTCGAGCGTGGCTCAAACACCGCCCAGATGCGATGACCGGCATATCGGTGGCGCAAGGCGTTTAGGGTTTGGGCGACCGCGGTCGGGTGATGCCCAAAATCGTCGATTACTTTCACGCCCCGTGCTTCACCACGCACCTCCTGGCGCCGTGAGATGCCCAAAAAAGTCTTTAGAGCGTCGTCAATCTTCGCCTTCGTTACATCATAAAAGCGCGCGGCGGTCACCGCCATGGCCGCGTTGCGGACATTGAATTCACCAATAAGCGGGATCTCGAACGTCTCTTCACCCAGCTTAAAACGTGAACCGTCTCCCGAGTAGGTCACGTTGCGAATTCGTTGCGCGCAGTTTTCTGAAAAACCCACTTCCACCATCTGAGCCGGGCAGTTTCGGGCGACTTCGACGCAGTTGCGATCGTCGCCATTCAACAACACCATCCCATTTTGCGGCACAATGTTGAGCAATCGGCGAAAGCTCAACTTGATTTCGTCGATACTATTGAAGATATCGGCATGGTCGAACTCGATGTTATTCACGATGACCAGTTCGGGCAGGTAGTGCAGAAACTTTGAGCGCTTGTCGAAGAAGGCGGTGTCGTATTCGTCGCCTTCAATTACGAAGAATTTGGAGTCATTCAGGCGTGCGCCTTGCCCGAAATTTTTCGGCAAACCGCCGATCAGATAACCGGGTTTGACTCCAGCTTTCTCCATGATCCACGCGAGCAGTGCAGTTGTCGTTGTTTTTCCGTGCGTGCCGGTAACCACCAGGTTGTGGCGACCGCGCAGAAAATGATTGCGCAAGATCTCCGGCAGGGAGGTATAAAAAAGTTTGCGATTAAGAACCGCTTCCACCTCGGGATTGCCTCGCTTAATCGCGTTGCCGATCACAACAACATCGATGTCGGCCGGGATATTTTTCTCCCGATAACCCTCGTTCAGTGCAATTCCCCGCTTCGCCAGAAAGGTCGACATTGGTGGATAAACATTTTCGTCCGAACCGCTGATCTTAAATCCGCGCTCAGACAATCCTGCCGCAATTGAGCCCATCGCCGTTCCACAGATGCCGAGAAAGTGAAAGCGCTGCGGCCCGGACTTAGTCACACGGATTCTTTACGCTGCGCCGGCATCTTTGGCTACCGGAAGCTTCCGCACACTAAGTCCGCAACGGGCACAACGATTGATATACTTGCAAATCGTCGTGTCCTTTGTGGCCGTTGTGTGAGCTTTTACTTCTTTTTAAAGACTTCGACTGCGTTCCAGGCTTCGTCGGGGGGTTCTTTCTCGTATTCGAGCGCGCGCTCAAGATACATTTTAGCCAGCGTGTCCTCAGGATAAAATTCGAGAAAACGCGAGAACAATATCTTTGCCTGGGTGAAGTCACGCTCGCGGAATTTTCCGATTCCGTTCTCGTAAACGGCCAGCCACTTCAGAAACTCAGAATCGACGTTCCCTCCACGCGTAGCGATGAGAGCACAGATATCCACCGGCTCGCTTTTTCCTTTCACTTGGACGCGAGCCACCGTGCGCAAGTGGAATTCGTCGCGCACCAAGCTACAGACGGTTTCGCCAAGCAGAATATCGACTCCGTAGACCCGGGTGAGTGCCTCGAGACGGGAAGCGAGGTTAACTGCATCGCCGATCACAGTAGGGTCGAGCCGCTCATGCGGCTCGTACGACCCGATATTGCCCACCACCGCTTCTCCGTGGTTGATACCGATCCCAAATTCGAGCCCGGTTTTCCCTTCGGCTCGCCATTGTTCATTCAGTTCTCGCAAGGAATCACGCATCCCCAATGCCGCGCGCGCGGCCGCTTTCGCGTCCTCAGCCACTCCGCGGCTGCTCACATTTCCCCAGACCCCCATGACAGCGTCGCCGATAAATTTGTCGAGTGTGCCGCCAGTATCGAAAATATTCGTGACCATGCGGCTCAAATATTCGTTGAGCTTCTTGACCAGCACGACCGGATCAGCGTCTTCCACCAGGCTGGTGAACCCGACGATATCGCAAAATAAAACCGTAACCGGTTTGCGCGATCCGAGCATGGAGCTGTAGTAACCGCCCGGATTATCCAGAATTTCCTTCACTAAATTTTTCGAGACATAACGTTCGAGAGTTCGGCGGGTCCGCAATTTTTCCAGTCGTTCAAGAACGTAATCGAATAGCTTGCCCGACACTCCGGTGAGCAAAAATGCCGAGAGGGTAGGCACCGTCACCAGAATCAAACCCATTTGATCGTAAAGAATTCGTCCGACAGCGAGATAAGCGACGCTCACTCCAACCAGAGCTAACAGGCAGAGAACCGGTCGCCCTACCCACGCAATCAATGTGAATGCCAAAAGACCGGCAATAACGACTCCCATGAAATTGACCCACCGGGGCGTGTTAGTCAGGAACTCACGGCTTAGTCCGGCGGCCAATGCGTTGAAGTGAAGTACCGGGCCGGGGGTGTCTGGCCCAAGCGGCGTGTCTGCAAAGTCATGCAGGATCTGGGCAGATGGTCCTACCAATACGATCTTGTCCCGAAAAAATTTGCCGTCGGCATAGGTGGCATGCCAAATTTTCTCGTCGAAGAGTTCCCAAAGCGGCCGGGCCGGCAGATAGGCGTCCTTCGCGCTGAAGCGAATGGAATGGAATCGCAGATCGCGCGGTACGTCGGCGCTGTGACCCAATTTCTCCATGGCCCGCGCGCTAAGCGATTCGTAAGGAATTTCACCGGGCGCAGGCGACTGACGCGCCAGTTGTCGATCAGTGATAGTGTAGCGGGCAGCGCGAATTTTTTGGTCGAGAACATCCGGAAAAAACACGACGTAACCGACACGACCGTCTTCCATCTGCGGCGGTGAGATAAGACTCGGGTTTGGCGGTACGTTTTTAGCAGATCCGCCAAAGTCCCGAACGCCCGAAAAATCGAAATTTGCGCCGACTACAACCTTGTCTCGATACCGGTCGAGCGCTTCGCGAAAAGGCGGGTCGCCATCGTTTGTCGGGCTAAAAACCAAATCGAACATGACCAGGCGGGCACCGGACTGCAAAAGGCGATCCAACAGCAAAGCCCAAACTTCGCGCGACCACGGAAATGGGCGCTCCGTCATCAATTGCAGAGCGGGATTGTTCACTATCTGCGCTTCGTCGAACGGCTGAAATTGGAGTGTTTCCTGGTCGATACCGACAAAGACAAAATCGGGTCGCGTGGCTGTCTTTCTGCCTTCGCGCCGGAGCAGATCCTGGAAAGCTTGTTCGCTCCGCCAGATGTTCGAGAGAAACGGGAAACTTGGATAGAAATGCGCTACCAGCACCAGTCCTGTCCAAAACAGGCTGATCGCTGTAAGGATCAACAACCTGCGGCGGAGGAGCCAGTGCATGCGTCAGCTATACGAATAGCATTATTAGCACCTATTCTGAAAGTGACATCCGGCGCAGATTAGAGGACCGTTAACTCTTGGAGTTTGGAATTTCTCTGGATGTTGGAGCGTGGATTTCGGAGCTTTGGCTCTGATGCCCGCGAACAACCACTCCGAGCTTGTCTGCCCGAGGTGTAATTCACCGTTGAAACAGGAGCGCATGTCACACGGCGTGCTTTGGACCTGTGGCAATTGCGGTGGACGCGCCGTTGGTCTTGAACTGCTGCGTCGGACATTTACGCCTGAGTCCATCAATCCGCTTTGGCTTCACGCCATACGCGGCGAAGGGCAAAGCAGCTGCCACTGTCCATCATGCCGTAATCCGATGATTGAGGTGAGATTGTCCGACAGCGCCCAGGTCAGAGTCGATGTTTGCCGCCTGTGTCATTTCGTCTGGTTTGATGCTCACGAGACCGACACTCTCGTTCCTCGCCCAGTGGCACCGCCTCCGTCAGAACTGCCACAAAAAGCGCGCGAAGCCGTGGCCGTGATGAAAGTGCAGCAGCTCGCCGAGGAAGCAGAGGGAACCGATTTCGACAGCGCACCGCCCGATGAATGGTGGAAACAAATCGCCGCGTTCTGCGGGTTGCCGGTCGAATTCGATACCGTGCCGCAGGAGCGACGACCCTGGGCAACATGGATTCTTTGCCTGACAATCATTGCCGCGAGTGCATTTGCCTTCACCCGACTCCACGACATCGTCGCTCAATTCGGACTTATTCCCACGCAGGCGACGCGGCTGCACGGACTCACCTTCGTCACCGCGTTCTTTTTGCACGCCGGTCCAATTCACGTTCTCGGCAACATGTATTTTCTTTTTGTTTTCGGCGATGACGTCGAAAATTTTCTGCGGCCGCTCCGTTATCTCGCGCTCATCGCGCTCGCGGCTTTCATCGGGGACATCGCCCACATCCTGGTCGATCCTCACTCGATGATTCCCTGCATTGGCGCGAGCGGCGGTATCGCCGGCGTAATTGCCTTTTACGCGCTCAAATTCCCACAGGTGCGACTCGGATTTCTCATGCGCTGGGGCTTCGTCTGGTTTCGGTGGATCCGACTGCCCGCCTGGTTTGCGCTTGTCCTCTGGATCTTGTTTCAGTGCATCGGGGCCTGGGAACAAAAGGCCGGGATTAGCTCGGTTTCATCTTTTGCTCATTTGGGCGGCGCGGCAGTCGGCTTTATCGCCTGGCTGACATGGCGGGAGAAGGACCAAGCGCGAATATCCAATGACGAAGGAATGACGAAATCCGAATGACGAAAGTCCCAGGACCTGCATTCGTCATTTGGTCATTCGTCAATTTGATTTGTTATTTATCTCGATGCACCTAATTTCCTGACCTTCGATCTGCGCACCTGGCGACGATTAATTCGCCGAACTAGCGAGTGAGGTCGCGAAGATCAACGATTAAAACGAACAGCTCGCTAAAAGAGGAACCCCGAAGCAATTCGGGACAAAACGACAATGCCAAGAGTAACCAACGCACCGGCCAGCCGCGCCCGCCGCAAACGCGTACTCAAAAAAGCCAAAGGCTACCGGGGGCGGCGCTCGAAACTTTTCCGCTATGCCAAGGACGCGACGATGAAGGGCCAGTACTGGTCTTATCGCGATCGCAAAACGCGGAAGCGCACGTTTCGTTATCTTTGGATCCAACGCCTCAACGCCGCCGCACGCGCCAACGGACTGACCTACAGTCGGTTTGCCGAAGGCTTGAAAGCCGCCGGCATCGGACTCGATCGCAAGATTCTGGCTGATCTCGCCGTGACCGATGAGACGGTGTTCAAATCGATCATCGAGCAAGCGAAAAACGCGCTAGCCAGGAAATCAAAGGCCAAGAAAGCGGCGTGACCTTTGCCATCGAAGCGTTGAAGCGTTGAAACGTTGCAGCGCATTCGCTTCAACGCTTAAACTCTTTAACCCTTCAACGCTCCATGCATCCGCTTGAACAATTGCGCGACGGCGCTCTGCGCGAAATCGAGTCCGCGCCTGAGGAACATGCGCTTGAGGCCGCCCGCGTAAAATATCTTGGCAAGAGCGGCTGCATTTCTTCCTGGGGCGAGCAAATGAAGACGTTGAACAAGGATGAAAAGCCGATCGTCGGAAAGTTGCTCAATGAGGTCCGAAGCGCCGTCACCGCCGCGATCGAAGCGCGCGCACAAACGTTTCGCGCCCAAAAAGAATCGAAAACGCTGGCCGGGATCGACATTTCCCTCCCCGGCACGCCGCACGAGATCGGAAGTTTGCATCCGCTCACTCAAATCCTCGAGCGATCGATTCAAATTTTTCGACGGATGGGTTTCGCCCTTGCTGATGGGCCGGACATCGAAGACGAATGGCATTGCTTCGATGCACTGAACACGCCGCCCGATCATCCGGCGCGGAATGAGCAGGACACATTTTATCTCCCGGGCGGACCGCTTTTGCGAACGCATACCTCGACCGTTCAAATTCGTGCAATGCAGGCCGCGCCGCCGCCGATGCGCGTGATTGCGCCGGGCGCCTGTTATCGCCGCGACGAAATCGACGCAACCCACAGCGCCCAGTTCCATCAAATTGAAGGTCTCTATGTCGACGAAAGCGTCAGCGTCGCTGATTTGAAGGGCGCGCTCGAGTTTTTCATGCGCGAACTTTTCGGTCCGGGAACCGAAGTCCAATTTCGTCCGCACTACTTTCCATTCACTGAGCCGAGCCTCGAGATTTACGTGAAATCAAAAGCCCTCAGAGGCGGCGAGCAATGGATTGAGGTCGCGGGCTCGGGCATAGTGCATCCGGCCGTTTTCGAAGCAGTCAATAAAGCGCGCGGCGACAAAGCCTACGATCCGGAAAAATGGAGCGGGTATGCATTCGGCCTCGGGATGGACCGGCTCGCGATGATTTTGTTCGACATTCCTGACATCCGTTTCTTCGCGCAGAACGATTTGCGTTTTCTCCACCAGTTCGTATGAAATTTTCCATCAATTGGCTGAGAGAATTTGTCGATTTTCCAAAGAATCCGGAGGAGATTGCGGAATTACTCACGCGCGCTGGCGTCGAAACAGAAAACATCGAAACGCGCGGCGCGAGTATTGACAAGGTAATCGTTTCGCAAATTACTGCGTCATCTTGCCATCCGAACGCTGATCGACTCACTGTCTGCGAAGTCGATGACAGCAGCGAAAAGAGACGCCAGATCGTTTGCGGCGCCACCAATTATAAAGTAGGCGACAAAGTTCCGCTCGCGTTGCCGGGTGCAAAGCTGCCAACTGGAACCGAGATTCGAAAAAGCAAACTGCGCGGCGTCGAAAGCGAAGGAATGCTTTGCAGTGCAATCGAGCTCGGTCTGGGTGAAAATGCAGCTGGACTTTTGATTCTGTCACCTGAGGCAAAAATCGGTGCGCCGATCTCCGACCTTTTTCCGAGCGATACGATTCTCGACATCGAGATCACGCCGAACCGCGGTGACTTGCTCAGTCATTTTGGATTGGCGCGCGAGATTGCCGCGCTTTTAGGGCAATCCCGAAAGCTTTCGGGATTGCCGAAACGAACGACAGCAGGCGGAGCGCCTCCTCTCCAACATCGGGACGTGACCATTTCCGCCCTGCAGGAATGCCCGTTTTATTCCGCGCGGAAGATCGACAAGGTAAAGGTCGGCCCGAGTCCGGAATGGTTGCGGGCGAAAATCGAAAGCGTTGGCGTGCGCTCGATCAACAATATCGTTGATATCTCTAACTTTGTGATGCTTGAGCTTGGGCAACCGACTCATGCTTTTGATGCCGACAAGTTGCGCGGCGAAATCAACGTGCGGCTGGCTCGGGAAGGAGAAAAGTTTCTCGCGCTCGACGGGAACCATTACTCGTTAGGCAACGATAATCTTGTCATTGCCGATGACGAGCGTGTGGTCGGCATTGCCGGTGTCATGGGCGGGGAAGACACCGGCGTCACCGAATCGACGAAAAATATTTTACTGGAGAGCGCTTATTTTCTGCCGGCGAGCATTCGACGGACGGCGCGTAATTTGAATTTGCCGAGCGACGCGAGTTACCGCTTCGAGCGCGGTGTTGACCCGGTAATTATTTTACGCGCATCGGAGCGAGCCACGGGATTGATGCGCGATATTGCGGGCGGCAATCCGGAAGAGGAAATCAGGGCGGCTGGAGAAGCGCCGCGAAATCCAGCGGACGTGTCGCTAAATTACGCGAGGTGCAACCAGGTACTTGGAACTGCGCTTGAGCCAAAAACGGTCGATCAAATCCTGAAGCGATTCGGGCTAAGTAAGAGTAAGGAAACAGATCCGAGGAAGGATGGAACCTCAACCTGGCGCATTCCGAGCTATCGACGCGATTTGCGGCGAGATGTCGACCTGATTGAGGAGGTAGTGCGCGCCTACGGCGTAAATAAGATTCCAGGAAGCGACCGCAGCCGCTTTACGTTCACTAGTACAGCCGATCGTAGCCACGACCTCGAGACTTCTTTCCGGAACCGACTTGCCGACTTCGGCCTTTCGGAGGCGCGCACATCGAAATTGATTCCTCGATCTGCGGCGGCGCGGTCGGCGATCCTTCTCCGCAATCCGCTGAGCGAAGACCACGTGGCACTGCGACCTAGTTTGCTGCCGGGACTCCTCGCTGTTCTCGGTCGCAATGTGCGCGCTGGCGCCGAACGCGTTGCCTTGTTTGAATTGGGCCGGATATTCGTGCCGCCGGACCGAAGAGAGGAGCGCCACCTCGGTCTCTTGCTCTGGGGAAATGTCGCGCGCGCCTCGCACTGGCGGGCGGGCGAAAAGCGCAAACTTGATTTCTTTGACCTGAAGGGAGCAGTTGGATCGCTCCCCATCCCGGAAGTGTCGTTCCGGCGTAACGGAGATGTTCACCACGGCGAATCCGGCCTTTGGCCAAATGATTTTGCCCTGACAGTTAAAATATTTTCCCGAAATCAATGCGTCGGTCGGGCCGGACAACTCTCCACCGCACAAACGTCGACCGTTGATGTATCGGGCGCCGTATTTTTTGCAGAGTTAGATCTTGAGCCGATCGAGCCACTCGCGCGAAAGGCCGAAACCTTTCACGAAATCGGCCGATTTCCGGAAGTGACCCGTGACATCGCGATGATCGTGCCGGAAAGCGTAACGCACGCGCAGGTCATGGATCTGATTCTGTCGGAGAAAGAGCCGTTGCTTGAGACGGTGGAGCTTTTCGATTTGTTCACCGGCGAACTGGGTGAGGCACGGAAGTCGCTCGCATATAGATTGACATATCGCGACCGAAGTCGCACACTGACAAGCGAGGAAGTGGCTGCGGCGCATGCGAAAATTCGCGAGCGATTGCAGCGCGAACTCAGCGCGGAATTGCGCGAGTAGTTCTTTGAAAGAGTGAGCCGTCCGTTGAGGGTTGGGCAGGAAACCAGTGTTTTCCGTTCAACTCTCGACCGACGGCTTTCTAGCGCCCCAGGGTATTTTTGGGGCGAAACCTTTACCCTGCGATGTTCGAGATTCCAGGTGTGGTCCCCGAACCGATACTTCAACCAAAGGAGGCTCGGTCGCACTTTGGAGAGGATGACATGCCTTGATTGGAAGTCAGACGCTCCGGCGACGGTCATCCGCCGTTTACCGAAAGGGAACGGGAGATTCACCTAAACGGCACCGGCGGGGTAAGATTTTGTGAAAGGCCTGGGTCAACTGCGATCCGGGCCTTCTTTTTTTCTGCATAGAAAACGTCCAACGCTGAACGTCCAACGCCCAACACTCAATTTAGAATGGATTGTAGTTGAGTGTTGGGCGTTGAGCGTTGAACGTTGAGCGTTTTGAAGCCGTGAAAGCGCTCCTCGCCCTTGAAGATGGCCGTCACTTCGAAGGCGAATCCTTTGGCGCGCCGGGCACGCAGGTCGGGGAGATTTGTTTCAATACCGCGATGACCGGTTACCAGGAGGTGCTGACCGATCCGTCGTATCGAGGCCAGATCGTAGCCATGACCTATCCGCTCATCGGGAATTACGGCACCAACTCGATCGATCAGGAGAGCCGCTCTCCGCACGTGCGCGGATTTGTCATCGAAGAATTGAGCGAGGCGCCGAGCAATTGGCGCGCGGAAATGTCGCTCGACGAATATTTACGCAAGTGGGACATCCCCGGTGTTCAGGGTATCGACACACGAGCGCTCACGCGACATCTGCGCACGCGGGGTGCGATGAAGGCTTGTCTAACGACCGAGGATGTTTCAATTCGGGGAGCAGTCCAACGTGCCATCGATGGTCAGGGTGTTATCGGGATGGACTACGTGCAGGAAGTTTCCACTCCCGAAGTTTATCGATGGGACCCGAGTGATGACTTGAGCAAACCGTGGAGCATTACAAATGGAGACGGTGGAAACAAACCGAACCTTCCGCCCATGCGGCTTCAGATCGCCGCCTACGATTATGGAATCAAACGAAACATCTTGCGATTGCTGCGGCAAAAAGGATTCGGCGTGACCGTGGTCCCGGCATCGACGAGTGCGCAAGAAGTGCTCGGCCTGAATCCGGACGGGATTTTTCTCTCCAACGGGCCGGGCGATCCTGCGGCACTGCCGTACGCACACAAGACCATGCATGATTTGGTGGATAAGAAACCAATCTTCGGAATTTGTCTGGGACACCAGATTCTCGGCTTCGCGTTTGGCGGATCGACCTTCAAATTGAAATTTGGCCATCGCGGTGCGAACCAGCCGGTGAAAGATTTACGCAACGGCAAAGTCGCCATCACCGCGCAGAATCATGGGTTCGCGGTCGATCCCAAATCATTGCCGAACGAGATTGAAGTAACGCACGTGAACTTAAACGACGGCACGGTAGAGGGAATGCGGCACAAGGAATTGCCTATCTTCAGCGTGCAGTACCATCCGGAGGCCGCGCCTGGTCCGCATGACGCCTCGTATTTTTTCGACCAATTCGCGGATTTGATCGAGAAGCAGCGGTAGGGCGCGCTCGCCCGGCGCGCGGGAACGGCCTAGTTCGCCTTCCACGAATTGACCAGAGCGCAAATCGGCAGAGATTTCTTGCATGTTTTACTCAACACCAGGCAAGTCTACTGTTTTAAAAGTTGCCGTGACCGCGAGTTTCATGGCTGCCTTGGCGATTGCCCCGCTCGCACGTGCTCACGAACATGAGCACCCGCCTTCGGTGGGCTCCGGCACGGCAAGCGGCGAAAGTACAGCAACGAAAGAAGTCACCGGCGAAGTCGTGGATCTGATGTGCTACATCGATCATAACGCGATAGGCGACAAACATGGCCAGTCATGCGGAGCGAAGTGCATCAAAGGTGGTGGCCCCGTTGGCATCGTCGAGAACGGCAAGGCTTACGTTGTAGTCGGCGAACATAAGCCGATCAACGATGCACTCGCCGATTCGTGCGGAAAAACCGTCACGATCAAAGGCAAATTAGCCGAGCGCGGCGGAATCGCGATGCTCGAGAACGCCGAGATCGTTAAGAAGTAGCCGTCAAAATATCGCGCGCCAGGATTCACGAAACCGAAGGGCGCTTGTAGACCAAGGAGTGGCGGCTTCCCAGCCGCCGATTAATTGCAGGGCGTTCGGGGAACAAGCGATTGTCGAGAAAATCGCAGCGCGAGCACCTCGCCCAACATTCGCAAGCTATCATTGACGAACTTGACTTTGCTGCCTTCAGCATGGTTCCAGTGCACCGGAACTTCGCGCAGACGAAAGCCCGCACGCTGTGCCAGAACCAGTAGCTCGACGTCGAAGGCGAATCCTTTAATCTGTGCGGTTTCCAAAATCGGACGGCAAACATCGAGTCGAAACGCTTTAAAACCGCATTGTGTGTCCCAAAACGGCAGCCCGGACATCAGCCTAACGAGTAGATTAAAAACGCGGCCACCCTGCTCTCGCAGCCACGGTTGGTGGTGGCCGATGAGCTTGCGATCCAGGGCCCGCGAGCCAAACGCAAGATCGACTTCCTGTCTGGCGATTGGCTGGATCACCTTTGGGATTTCCTCCAGAGGCGTCGAAAGATCGGCATCGAAAAACAATCCAATCGCTCTTCGCCCGGCAAGTAGTCCTTTTCGAACTGCCGCGCCTTTGCCGCGGTTTGGAAAATTCTCCAGCAAGCGAGTGTCAATTTTCGCACCAGTCAAAGCCTCGCGAGTCACGGTCGCTGTTTCATCGGTTGAACCATCGTTCACGACGATCAGCTCACTCTCCGGACTATTCCGCAACAGATAATCAGTTGCCGCGTGCACCGTCGCCCCAATGCGTCCGGCTTCGTTGAAGCACGGAATGACAGCAGAAAAGGAAGGAAGCATCGCGATTCGTTAAATCATTACATCGATCGGCGATTTACGATTCTCGAGCCTCGATTCACGATCCAGTCAGCGATAAATCTCGACCACGCATTTTCCGTTTGGATCGATATGACCGCGATACATGCCGGAAGTGTTGAAAGGCAATGCGATATTGCCTTCCCGATCAACCGCGATTAATCCACCGCTACCGCCGAGTTTTGCGACTTTATCGAGAACAGTCTGGGCAGCCTCTGATAGCTTCACTCCACGATATTGCATCATGGCAGAGAGGTCGTGGGCAACAGTCGCACGAATAAAATATTCGCCATCACCGGTCGCGGAAACAGCGCAGCTGGCATTATTTGCATACGTTCCGCCTCCAATGATTGGTGAATCCCCTACCCGGCCCGGTCTTTTATTCGTCGTCCCGCCGGTCGAAGTGGCCGCCGCTAGGTTCCCATTTTGATCGAGCGCGACCGCACCGACGGTTCCATGCCGGTCCTGATCAGTAATGACCACCCTGGTCTGGCGATTTTTCTCCGCGGCTTTCATCTTCTGGAGTGCATCCCAGCGTTCCCGGGTGAAAAAGTATTTTTGATCCACCAGTCGAATGCCATTCTCAGTGGCAAACTTTTCCGCGCCCTCCCCGCTCAACATCACGTGGGGCGACTTCTCCATCACAAGACGGGCAAGCTCGACCGGGTTTCTAATGTGCCGCAATACCGCGACCGTTCCGGCTTTGAGCGTCCTGCCGTCCATGATCGCGGCGTCGAGTTCGTTTGTGCCCGCACTGGTGAATACCGCGCCCTTGCCGGCGTTGAAATGTGGATCGTCTTCAAGCACCCGCACAGCTGCTTCAGTTGCATCGAGACTCGAACCGCCAGTTTTCAAAATATCGTAGCCAGCGCTCAACGCTGCTTCAAGGCCGACGCGGTACTCTCGCTCCTTCTCGGCGGTCATTTTCCCGCGCTCGATTGTGCCGGCGCCACCATGAATGACCAAAGCGAATTTATTTTTATTCATTGAACTGGATGGACCATCAATTTTTCCCTTCTCTTGCGCCTCAGCTAATGCAGCGGGCACAAAGAGTGCGCAAACGAGAATCGACGTTTTCATATCGAGATATCATCCGCAATTGCCCTCTGCTTTAACTCTTTTATTGAAACCGTGCAGCTAAGAAACGTGGATTCGCGCGGTCCTGTGATGCTCTAACCGATGGGTCAGTAACCAGATTTTCTGCTTTTCCGGTAGGCGAAGTAGGGCAATGTCCGTGGAGATGGCAAACACGCATTCGGGCGAAGGCACGAAAGTCTCTGCCGCAAATCCGATCGCGGTAGTAGAGGAGATTGGGTACTTCGGCGAAAGTTTTTTTCGCGAAGTCGGTAGCGTGTTCTGGTTCGTCGCTCACACCTTTGAAGAAATCTTCGAGCGGGTGCGCGAGGGCCGCGCTCCATTTCGAGCGACAAGTTTTTTCCGGCACGCCCAGCGGGCGGGGGTCGAATCGGTCCCGCTCGTCAGTCTGGTCTCGTTTTTCCTTGGAATGACGATGGCGTTGCTGACCGGCTATCAATTACAACGTTTCGGGACAGAACGATTGATTCCGGGCCTGGTGGCGATTGGTTTCACGCGCGAGCTCGGTCCGCTGATCACCGGCATCATGCTGGCGGCCCGCATCGGGGCGGCATTTACCGCCGAGCTTGGGACGATGCGGGTTTCTGAAGAAGTCGAAGCGATCGAAGCGATGGGGATAGGTCCACTGCGCTTTCTGGTCGCGCCACGGACCCTGGCACTCTTTTGTCTGATGCCTTGTCTATCGACCATTGCAAATGTGTCCGCCATTTTTGCCAGCAGCCTGATCTCGCGTGCTTATTTCAACATCGCCTTTGTCTACTTTATCGATCTGGTGCGTGACTCTCTCCTAATCCGCGACATTATCACCGGCGTGCTCAAAAGTTTTCTGTTCGGTTTGCTCATTGCCGCAATAGCCTGTTACCGCGGCTTGACCGTGACGGGCGGCGCGGCTGGGGTCGGCACGGCTACAACCTCCAGCGTAGTGACCGCGATCACAACGGTGATTGGTGTCGATACCCTCTACAATATCGTTTATGTCGTCTTTTTTCCGACATGAGCGCCTCGAATTCGCCTGTTGTCGAGCTCCGCGATGTCGTCATGCAGTTCGGACAAAAAAGAGTGCTCGATCACCTTCCACTCCAGGTGCAGGCCCAAGACCGCCTCGTCGTTATGGGCCAAAGCGGTAGCGGAAAAAGCACGATCCTGCGATTAATCCTGGGAATTTTGCGGCCGAATCAAGGCTCGGTTTTTTTTAAGCAATTCGAAATCACACGACTGCGCCGTCGTAAGTTGCAACAAGTGCGCAGGCATATCGGTATGGTTCATCAGTACTCAGCTTTGCTCAGTTCACGCAACGTCCGCGACAACGTCGCCTTGCCGCTCGAGGAGTTGACCGATAAGTCGCGCGAAGAAATCGATCGGATTGTCGATCAAAAACTCGAACTGATTGGAATGAAAGATGCCAGGGAACTGATGCCTTCGGAGTTAAGTGGCGGAATGAAAAAGCGAGTGAGTCTCGCTCGTGCGCTTGTTCTGGAGCCGGAGCTGATTCTTTTCGACGAGCCAACTGCCGGTCTTGATCCCGTGATTGCCTCTGTAATCGATGAGTTGATCATCAATCTCACCGAACGCCAAAAGGTGACCTCAATCACAGTAACTCACGAAATGGCCAGCGCCTTTCGCATCGCCACCCGGATGGCGATGCTCTACCACGGCAAAATTATTGAGGACGCCGAACCTGAGAAATTCAAGCAGTCCAAAAATCCGGTAGTCGCTCAGTTCTTGAGCGGAAGCACCGAAGGCCCCATTTTGGAGGGAAGCCAAGATGCAATTGCAAAGAAATGAACTCCTGACGGGACTGCTCGTAGTCGGGACGGTAGCGGTCCTGATGGTTACACTCATCTTTCTGGGCGCTCCCGGCTTCTTTCGGCCGCTGGTGACTTACCGGATTTATATTGATAACGCGGCCGGAATTAAACAGGGCGCTGTGGTCATGCTTGCCGGCCGGAAGATTGGGCAGGTGCAGAAGCTATATTCGCCTGTATCTCCAGAAGAAGAGCGGCGGGCTCAGGAAGTAGCGGCTGTTTTGCATCCACCCGAACCGGGCGCCACGCCTGTGCCATCGGATGGTAAGCCAAAATTCGAGGCCCGAATCGATGTTCAAGTGGACAAGAACGCAAAAGTTTATCGGGATGCCAAAACGCGCCTGATGCAACTCGGACTGCTCGGTGACATGGCCATCGACATCACCCAGGGCACCGAAAACTCCGGCCGCGCACACGACGGAGAAATATTTGCAGGCGAACGCACCCCCGATTTGGGCAGCGCCGCCGCAAAAATGCTCGAAGTCATCAAACCGGTCGCCGCTGAAGCGACTAACACGATGAAAGACCTCCAACAAACCGCCCAAAACCTCAATCAAATCACGAACGAAAATTCTGAACTGAACCAGGCTCTCACCCAGTTCAAAACGTTCGGCGAGCATCTGGTCGATCTGACCGCGCCGGAGGGCTCGCTGACGCAGTCCCTCGACAATATCCAGCGAGTCAGCGATCAACTGGCCAAAAACAATAATATTACGGTTACGCTGCAAAATTTTCGCGATTCATCTGAAAAATTGAAATCGACCATGCGCGAACTTGAGCCGGTAGGCCGCAACGTGGCCGAATTTAGCGAAACGATAAAGACACAGCCCTGGCGTTTAATTTGGCCGAGCACGAAAAAATCTCCGCCGACGTCGCCATCGCCGGCCGCGGGCGAGCAAACGATCACCGTCCGCAAAAGCACCAAAGCGAAACCGAGCGCGACGCCTAATTCAGCAAGGCAGTGATGCCGAGCCTGGCACGTGCCGGCAGGTTTGCCTGCGTTACGTCACTAATTATCGCGTCCTGTCGCCTGAATGTGACCGTTCGGCGATGGGCAAATCCAAACCTCTTTCCAAGCAGGCGGAATCGCGAGCCGCTTGATCTGCAAAAGCCGCTGCTCGTCACGAATCGGCTTTCCTTCGGTATCGAAATAATCGAAATCCTCGCCTTTTACTTTGCGGCTGTAGCCAGGTTGATCATCGCTGACGTAGCGGAGCCCAGCAGTCTCGGCCATCTCGTTTGGATCAATGACGACGTTTCGCTGAGTTATTTTACTCATCGCGTCATTCGGAACGAAGTGAAGCGTGCCCGATCGCAACTTTGAGCATGCTTCCACTACGGACCGAGCGGGCATCCGGTTAAGGGATGCTCCAATCTCACTGCGATTACAGGCAAATAATTGCCCGGTCACGACCCGTAGCTTTTTGTGAATTTTTTCTTCGGCTCGGATTCAGTCGAAGCGGTCGGCGGCGATTCGTCACCGGGCGGTGGTTGCGGCGAAGCGGGTGCCTGCTCCGGTTGGGGCGTGATCGGTTGCGTAGCGCTCTTGCCTTCTTTCTGCGCGACCTCGACATACACCATCTGCAGGTTTGACAACGCGTTGCGCAGGACTGTGCTCTCCTCGTTCGTCAAGTTGCCGCGCGTTTTTTCCCGAATCATCTCCAGCTGGTCGATAAACATTTTCGCCAGCTCGAGGTTCACTTCCCCCTGGCCAGTTTTCGGGTTCGGAATTTGCCCGAGAAAAAGCGCCGCGTTCTGGGCGTGCATCATGATAAACTCAATGAAGCGCTGGGAAAGCTCGCCGGTTTGGGTGCTGGTTTGGACTTCAGCCATCTTTAATTAGATTTCGCTGCTGGCGTATGCTCTGGCGGTCTCACCGTGGCCAAAACATACGGCTGGTCGCGAAAATATTTCGCGGCCACGTGCTTGATTTCCTCGAGTGTCACCGCGTTAACATCGTGCTCGATCTTTTTGTAATAGTCGAATCCCAAGCCGTAAAGCTCGTCCAGGGCGCACTGATAGCCAAACGAGTCGTTACTCTGCATGGCGATCTGCTGCTGACCCACGAGCTTCTTCTTGGCACGGGCAAGTTCTTCATTCGTCAGGCCATCACTGGCCAATTTGCGAATTTCATCGAGCAGCGCCGTTTTTACCGGCTCGATTTTCTGCGGATCGGTTCCAAGGTAAAACGCGAAAAGGCCCGGCACGAGTCCCTGAAACTGGTTTGCTCCTACGTAATAGGCCAGCCCCATTTGCTCGCGAATCCGAATGAAAAAGCGCGAGCCGAGATCGCTGCTCGCTTCGTCGATCAGCTCGAGTGCGTGTCGATCTTTGCTGAAAATGTCGACACCGCGATATCCAACCATGATTACACCCTGGGCCTTTTCCTTTTTGCTTTCGACCGTGGTCGGCTTGTTCAGTTCGCTCGGCGGCTTTGCATCCGTTAAAGCCAGCGCTCCCGGTTTCATCGAGTCGAGCGCCTGTTCGAAAATCTGCTTTACCTCCGCGGCGTTCACATCTCCGAAAACAGAAATGACGCCATTTTTAGCAACAACGTAGCGGTCGCGAAATTCGAGCAGATCCTTTTGGGTCAAGCGTTCCACCGAATTGACCGAGCCGTTCCCGCGCAAGGCGTAGGGATGGTGATCGAACAGGGCCTGGCGCAAAATGTTTCGCGCGACGGTGGTCATTTGTTCCTCCTCCTGTTGAATTCCGGCGATTTGGATCTGCTTTTCCCGCCCGACGGCTTTCTCCGGCATGGTGGCATTAAGTAAAACGTCGGAAAACAGATCGACCCCGAGTTTCAAGTCCGGTTTGGTGATGTGAAGCGAAACGCTAAAACTATTGTTGCCGGCATCACTTGAAATCGAACCGCCCACTGCCTCGATTTGGTCGGCAATCTGTTCGGCCGTGCGCGTTTTTGTGCCTTTGAGCAGTGTCTTGGCCATCAATCGCGTAATGCCATTCGTCTCGGGCTTCTCCGCCAGCAGCCCGCCTCGAAAAACGGCAGTCATCGAAACCAGCGGCAAACGCGCATCTTCCCGAACCAGAAGGCGCAAACCATTCGACAGCTCAAACTTCCGGATCTCCTTCGCCGCAACGGGCTTTGCCTTTTCCGTTTTCCCGCCAAGCGATCCTTTCGGGTTGAGCGAGACAACTGTCAGGTTTTGCTCCACCAGATATTTGCCCGCGACCCGGTGAATATCTTCGAGGGTTACTTTCTGAATAGCGGCAAGGTAATCGCGGCTGAAATTTAAATTTCGAGTCAGCAGCCAGTTCGACCCGATGTCAGAAGCCTGGCCGCGCATGGTGGTGAGTGAGTCGAGATGATGGCTAAGCAATATTTTCTTTCCTTTCGTCAATTCCTCCGCTGTCACCCCTGATTGCCTTACCTCATCGACGATTTGCATAACCAGTTGCTCGGCCGCGTCACGTTTCTTTGGATCGACGGTCGCGTCCACGCCGAGCAATCCCGGGTCACCGGGCGTATAGGAAAAAGCTGAGATACCGAATGCGAGTCCTGCCTCCTCACGGACGCGCCGGTACAAACGCGAGCTGCGCCCGTCGCCTAGAATCGTCGAGAGCAGATCAAGCGCCGGCACGTCCGGATGGGTAACTTCCGGTATGTGCCAGGCAAGCGAAAGCCGGGCGAGCTCAGTGGCAAATTCATTGTGCACTTCGCGCCGGCCAAGCTGCGGCGGTTCCTCGGGAACGAAAACAGGTTTGAGCGACTTCTCGTGATAGGATTTGAAGAATTCGGCCAGCTGTTGCCGGATTCCTTCCGAATCGACATCTCCCGCTACAATGAACGTCAAGTTGTTCGGGACGTAACGCGATTTGTAATACTGCATCACCTCGTCGCGCGTCAGTTGATTGTAAATTTCCATCTGTCCAATTACTGGCAACCGGTAGGGATGTCGCTGATAGGCCGTCGCGAAAAGAAGTTGCCCCGTCATACGGTCCGGATCATCAAATCCCATCGCAAATTCACGCCGGATCACTTCCTGCTCTTTCAAATACTCGTCCGGCGGCAGCGTCGAATTCATCATCGCATCGGACAAAACCCCCAGAGCAGTGGATACGCCCTCTTTCGGTACATCGATCCAAAAGACCGTGCGATCAAAGGAGGTATAGGCATTGATGTAACCGCCAACGTCCTGGATTTTTTGCGCGATGGCATTGCTCGATTGCGTTTTTGTGCCTTTGAAGAGCATGTGCTCGAGAATGTGCGAGAGCCCTGCACCAAGGCGCTCGTCTTCATCGATACTGCCAGTCGCGCACCAGGCCTGAACACTCGCCACTGGCGCGCTGTGATCCTCTTGCACGATAAGAGTAAGCCCATCCGGCAGGACCCATTTTTTCGCGGTGCTTGGCGGAAACGTGATCGCGGCTGGCTCAGGAGTCGCGCCAGCATTCAAATTAACCATGCCGAACAATAGAGCCGCTGAGAGGAATTTTGCCACTGGTCGCCGATACATTACTTATTGGATTTGCGAGCAACGAATCCAGTGATTAGGGGTTGGTGACTAAATTACCAAACCCAATCCATCCCGAATCCCATTCACTGTTCCTTATCACCAGTCACTTGATTTCGAACCGGCTGGTTTCGGAGCAGAGAAACTGGGCGACAGGTTTGGGTAAGAGCTTTTGCCGGTGCGAACGGTTTTACAAAAACTTCTTCAAAATCATAAACCTTTTTAAAATCCTCGATCGAGTCTCGTTCGGTTTTTCCGAAAATCCCGGCGTGGATCAAATTAAAAACCATGTGGCCGAAGTCTTCACAGGAATGAATTCCCCAAGAATCAAATACCGTGACGACCATCGGGCCAAACTCTTTTAGTGCGTATTGGCGCACGCCATCCAGTAGTTCCGGACCGGTGACGTGACGCACCGCTGTGCCCTTGATTTTTTTCTGCTGTTTGGTCGTGAAGTCGAGCGCATCCCGCAAAAAAAGATATGCGTCCCGCTGGTAACGTGAATCAGTCGCCAAAATCGAATCGAGAGCTTCGGCAAACCCAATTTTTTGCATTTTATGAAAAAGGCGCGACCCGACCGCGCGAAATATGATAACCGGCCAGGTCGCAGCCGGCAACTGCTCGAAACACAGAAGATTGTTTTCGCATCCTTCTCTTTGATCTTCCTCCAGGGCGGAGGCCGCAACTGCTCAGAGGATTGAAAACATGGTCTTTCAATTGCCGAGCTGTTCTTCGAGCGCATCGAGGTAAACCGAGAGTGCGTCGTGGCGAGGTGGCCGCAGCCGATTTGGCTCTGCAGCTATGCGGAGATAGTTGGTAAAGAGGCCACTTTGCCTTTCCACCTTGGTCGCTTCGCACCAGTTCATGTAATCGTCGATTTCGTTCATTCGCGCCGAAATTTGCCTCCGCAGCGCATCCGTGCGCGCGAGACGACCGCTCACTCCCTTGTTTTTGCCTGCGGCCAGCGATGAGCTGATTTGTTGATATTCCTGCACTGTTGGCCGTGAAATCGGATTTGCCCGCGTCGCGAGCAATAACAACCTCTCGCTCAGCCGCTTGAGTAACGTTACTTCCGGGCGCAAAATTTTTCGCTGTGCCAGCTCCCGTAGCTTAGCTGGGCCCTTGGATTTCTCGTCGCCGACGATTTGCAAACTTTCATCCAATTCACGCTCAGTCTCCGTGAAGGCGAGTAATTGATAATTTCTGCTGAGACTACCGATATTCGATTTCCAGATCCTGTCGACGTCACTGCCAGCCAGCATAGGGAACTGTCTCTGCAAATCACCCAGCGGATCGTTCGTCGCATGAGAGAAGTTGCCGATATAACGGGCGAGACACTTGCGTCCGTCGGTTTGATCAACAAGCAATTGCACAAGTGCGAAGGAATAAGCGCGATAAAGTTGACGCGCTGGCGAATCGAGTAATGCCGGGCGTCGATCAAGAAATTCGCTCAATGACATGATCTTATTCGAAATGGACAGAGCTTCGATCAGCGGGGAGCGATCACGCCCGGGCGCCAGCGCGAGCACGCCATCAAGCAGCCAATCCGGCGGTTGCACATAGCTTGTTCCCGGAGCAAGCGCCGGTTCAACGCGGTAAATCATCTCCAATAGAACTGCGCGTAATAATTCGCGTTCGATCGCGGCCCGGTCGAGATTTGCCGCTATTACCAGATCGAGCTGAAGTTTCAATCCGAACCCGGTCTGGCTAAAACGCAAGCCGAGAGGAGGGATTTCCGGAAGATTTGCCTGCGGTCGCTGCAAATTGATGATGATTGGTGTTTTCCAGTCATCGGAGGACTGGAGCAGCGCGAGCAGATCGGCCTTCGTTTTTTCAGCAAGCTCGGAAACGGCGCCACGTGACAACGTGTCGGCGCCGTAAATTACGAATTGCCGCGACGGGCTCACACTGCGCTCGAGCGCGGTCGCAGAGAGTCTCTGCGTAATCAAGATCCCCAATAAACAAGCAGTGCACCTGATGCCCATTAGCAACAAACATATCTCAGAACGAACCAGACAGGCCACAAAGATCGTCTGGCATATTTTGCGAATCCGTCGGCTCAACCACCGAAACTCTCGCCATTTTCCGGTGTATAATCTGGTAGTAAAACTGAAAGAGAATTTATGAAAACAAGATTTCTTCTCCCCATCGCCTGTCTCGCCGCGGTCGCCTTGAGCACAACGTCTGGCAACGCCGCAGGCCCAGCCAAAGGCGGCCATATGTCAGCGCCGGCCTCAACGAGAGCCGTGCCAGCTGCGCGTTTCGCACCCGCTACAGGCGCGACACGATTCCATCATCGCAATCGAATTGTGATCGTGAATGAATTTGGGGTTCCGTTTTTCCCGTTTTGGTATCCGTACTGGTATGGGTATTATCCTTACGGTTATTATCCCTACGCCTACTATCACTCTAACAGCCCGGCTTATGGCGCCGGTTCAATCGTGATTGAGGTGCAGCGGAATCTGGCCCGAACGGGATACTACCACGGTCCAATTGACGGCGTAGCCGGTCCGCGAACCCGCGCCGCAATTCGCGCATACGAGCGTGCCCACGGCTTGCGTGTAGACGGCATGATTAGCGAGCGACTGATGGCGACAATGGGTCTGCGCGGATAGTTGCGGTCGACGCGCTCGGCGGCGGCAAACCTTAGCAGTCGTCGATCTTTCGGTTGGTTGACCGGCGCGCCCGAGGGAAGAAGGGCGGGCCGCCGGTCGCGATTTTATTGCTGGGCCGTCAGCACCACGCTTCCCTGCTGGAACTCGACCGTGCTCATCTGGGAGACCAGCTTGCGCTCGCGCGTGAGTGCAGACCAAAGGTCATCGAAAATAATCTGAACATACCGCATGAGCGCGGGGTGGATCGGCAGGCGACCGATCGCGCCGCCCTTGCTCGAAGCAATAATTTTACCGTCGGTGACGTTTACTTTGTACGTCACCCGTTGGTAGATTGAGTAACCGTAAAGCGAACGCTCCACCGTGACCGCGCACGTCCCGTCTCCGAAAGAGATAAGACCGCGTTTAAAAACAAGCAATGGCTTGTCGAGGGAGCTTTGCTTGCTTTTTAGCGCATACTTCAGGTAGCTGGTTACCTGTTCCTGTGAATATCGAACCTGTCGATGGTAAAGAAGCGCATTTTCCAATTCGAAGTTGATCTGCGGCGCCAGTTCCAGTTGTTGCGATGCCGATGGTACGTCGGGTGGCAAAACAATCTGCACGAGAGCAGCCGTCACAAACGCGCCTAGAAGTACCTTACAAAATGAAAAAAGTCTCCGGCGCAACATTCCGCGGTGAGGATCGAACAACCGTTGAACGCGCTGGCGAATTTGCTCCGCCTTGTCTGGCGCATCTTCTTCTTTTCGAACAAGCCCTGAGCGATCCAGCCGGGCTCCGCAGCCGTGGCAAAAAATGCGCTCTGGCTCGTTCTCGCGCTGACACTCCGGACAAACGAGCTTCGTCATTCGACCGATCCCCCTTTTTCCCTGGCTGGTGGCTTCGTTGCAGATGTTCCGACATTCTTTTCAACCTTCTTTGGCTCACCCGATTTTTCTGGCGTTGATGCGGTGGGGGTTTCCTTCTTGGCCGCTTCCTTGTAGGAGTCGCTTCGGTAATCTGTTGTGTAAAAGCCCGAGCCTTTGAAAATAATGCCGGCTCCTGTGCCCAAAAGCCGCTTCACCTTGCCACGGCCCCATTTCGGTAGCCGGCACAGCGGTTTAGGGCATTCGCGGAACGGCGCGTCGCGCATCGATTGAAACGCTTCGAAATTTTGGCCACATTTGTCGCAGTGATACTCGTATGTCGGCATGAGAAATGCAGTGCGAAGTGTGGCTTTAAGGAAAGCACAATTCAAGCCGTCCCGTCTGTTCAGCCGCTCTCTTGACTTTGTCGGCCTCGAATATTAACAGAATTCGTTTTTTGAAAAGTCTTATGATGCGAGTGTTTTTGCGAACTTTCCCCGCGGCTTTTTTTCTAGCCGCGATAAGTATTATGACCGGTTGCGAAGAGGACCGATTCGCCCAAACTCAATATCTCGGCGGGATTTACGGCAACGCGCCCACCGTCGGTGCGCCGCAGGATAACGTCTCCTATTGGGATGGCGATAGCATCGGCGGCAAACCATCGGTCAAAATCAGCCTCCTCGAACAGCGCGCTTATTTCTACAAAAGCGGCTTGCTCGTCGGCGTGTCACAACTCTCTACTGGACGGGAAGGACTGAATACGCCCGCCGGTCATTTTTCGATTATCCAAAAGGACGTTAAGCACGTCTCCAGCCGCTACGGCGATTATGTAGATGCCTCCGACAACGTGGTGAAACCGAATGTCGATCTAGAGAAGGATCCCAAACCGCCGGGCACTCATTTCAAGGGCGCGCCCATGCCATATTTCATGCGCATTGTCGACGGGGTCGGTATGCACGCCGGGTATCTGCCTGGTTATCCGGCTTCGCACGGTTGTATTCGGATGCCGGAATTCATGGCGCAAAATTTCTTCAAATCGGTTTCGACCGGCACGCCGGTCACGATCACAAAATAGATCGACAGGTGCTGGGGGAAACGCGATCTCCCTCGCCGCGCCAGTCGCACTCGCGAGTACATTCGAGTGGCTTTAGCCAGGCGGGCAGGGTGCTGCTAAATAGAATCCCGCTCCGCTCCTCTCTTCCATCGGCTTGAGAAGGCCCATCCACCTTTTGAAGGTTCCCCCACTTTCAGCGAACGTTTGCCGTGCAAAGATCGATATCTGACCAACTCTTGGATCTCGTTACGCAATCAAAACCGATCTCTCGAAAAATCGAGCAGATCGCGAGCGCGCGTCAACCAGTCAAGTTCTCCCACGTTCTCGAGCCGGCCCAGGCGTTTCTGGTCGCAACCATCGCCCGTAAAATCAGGCAAACGATTTGGGTCCTCTGCCCGACCGTCCGCGCCCAGGATTCTCTTTACGAAACTCTGTTAAATTGGTTGCCGGATGCGCAGTTTCTCCCCGAAGCAGAACTCGCCGCCGTCGAAAATATTTTGCCTGACCCGGAGATTGCAGCGGAACGGCTCGCTCTGCTGGGTAAACTCGGCCGCGAACACGGGCCGCACGTCATCGTCACAACTCGGGCGAGCCTGGACCAGCCCGCGCCGGAGCGTGGCACCCTGCAAGCGGCTTCCCTTCAACTTCGGCGCGGCATGTCGCTGGCAATGGAAAGTCTTCTCGAGAAGCTTGCGGTTGCTGGCTACGAACGTGCTGTCCAGGTGACGACACGCGGCCAGTTCGCCGTCCGCGGTGGAATTGTTGATCTCTACTCATGGCAGGCGCCACTGCCGGTACGTCTCGAATTTTTTGGCGACACAATCGAATCGCTTCGTGAGTTTGACCTCGATACCCAGACTTCTGTTGGTGAACTAGGCGAGATCGCCATCTTGCTCGGCGCGGCTGATTACCAAACCGGTTTTGTCCGGGATTACGTTTCGGCAGATCACCTCAGGATCGACATCGAGCCACCAGAAAACGCAGACGCGCCGATTCAAATCAGCGAGAGTTGGATCGACAACGGGCCGGAAGATTTCAGTGGCGCATTTCAAGATTGCGGGATCGGCGAATTCGCGGTTGGTGATTTCATGCTCGCGGAAGCGAAGCGCGCTCAATTCCTCAGCCGCTTAACAGATTGGCGTGCACAAAATGCGCGTATCGTCATCTACTTTCAAACCGAAGGCGAAATCGAGCGCTTCCGCGAAATCATCGGCGGTCCGGTAGCCACGGTCGTCCCTGTAGCCGGGGTCGCTGACCCCGGCCGCACATATGCAAACACGACCGAGCCGCAGCCCGGGAAAAACGACATCGCCGACGCCGCCGATCTCGTCCTCGGCACGCTCAGCCATGGGTTTTGTTTTCCGGCGGCGAACCTGGTAGTTCTCTCAGCTGCGGAATTGTTCGGTCGATTCGCGCCGCATGCCCGGCGACGCCTTTACCATGCTGAACGTCATCGCACCCAAATCGATTTCAGCGAGTTGAATGAAGGTGACCTGGTCGTTCATCTCGAGCATGGCGTCGGCAGATTCTTAGGACTCGTAAAATTGCCTTCTGTTGGGGCGGGCGCACCGCCCGCAGCAGGAGCAGCTGCCACCACCGCAGAACAAGGAGATGGCCAGGAGCTTCTCGCGCTTGAATTCGGCGACCAGGCAAAACTCTATGTCCCGCTCGAACAGGCGTACCTCGTATCGCGTTACGTCGGCGTCGGCAAAAAATCGCCGCCACTCAGTTCACTGGCTGACTCCAAATGGGCGCGGGCCAAGAAAAATGCTGCGCTATCCATTTTTGATTACGCGGGAAAAATGCTCGCCCTGCAAGCGGAACGTGAAATCAATCCCGGCCACGCGTTCGGCAGCGATACCAGATGGCAAATGGAATTCGAGCGCTCCTTTCCATTCCGGGAAACCCCCGATCAGATGAAGTCAATCATCGAGACCAAGATCGACATGGAGCGTCCGCGACCGATGGATCGCCTGATCTGCGGCGACGTCGGTTTTGGCAAGACTGAAGTGGCGGTTCGCGCCGCGTTTAAAGCGGTGATGGACGGAAAACAAGTCGCGGTCCTCGCGCCCACTACGGTCCTGGCCCAGCAACATTTCGACGTGTTTCGGCAGCGTATGCTCGATTATCCGATCCGGATCGAGATGCTCAGTCGGTTCCGATCCCGCGGCGAGCAAAAGCGAATTCTTGAACTGCTCCAGCAAGGCGGTGTCGACATTGTCATCGGAACGCATCGGTTAATTTCCGGCGACATTGTCTTCAAAAAACTCGGCCTCGTCGTCATCGATGAAGAGCAGCGGTTCGGAGTTTTACACAAGGAAAAATTCAAGGAGCTGTTCAAACTGGTCGATGTCCTGACCCTTTCAGCGACGCCGATTCCGCGCACGCTTTATCTCTCACTCGTTGGCGCGAAAGATATGTCCACGATCGAAACGCCACCGCTCAACCGGCTGCCGGTGGAGACTGTCGTGTGCGGTTACGATGAGCGAATCATTCGGGACGCGATCAAGCGCGAGCTTGAACGGCAGGGTCAGGTCTTCTTTTTACACAATCGGGTGCAGTCGATCGACAAAGTGCGCGAACGAATCACCGAGCTGTGTCCTGCAGCGAAGATCGATATCGGTCACGGACAAATGAACGCCGATGAGCTTGAAGAAGTCATGGCGCGGTTTGTGGCCGGCAAAATCGACGTGCTCGTTTGCACAACTATTATCGAGAGCGGTCTCGACATTCCGAACGCAAACACAATCATCATCGATCGGGCCGATCGTTTTGGCCTGGCCGATCTCTACCAGTTGCGCGGACGGGTTGGGCGGGCCGAGCACAAAGCCTATGCCTATCTGTTGCTTCCGCGCGACATGATGACCATTGGCGCCGCGCGCAAGCGAATCAATGCAATCAAGCAATACAGCTCGTTAGGCGCCGGTTTTCGAATCGCCATGCGCGACCTGGAAATTCGCGGCGCGGGCAGCATCCTCGGCACCGCCCAAAGCGGCCACATCATGGCAATCGGTTTCGATTTATATTGCCAGTTGCTCAAACAAGCTGTCGCGCAGTTAAAGGGTCGAAGGTTTCAGCCACGGCTCGAGGTTGAAGTGCGACTCGATTTTGTCGCCACCAACGAAGCCGAGTTCGCGCGAAAAGGAAACGGCGACTTCCCTTCCGTCGGCACGCCTGGGAAGCCGCTCTTCCTCGATCGGGTGCCGGCATTTGTTCCTTTTAGCTATATCACCGACACCGCCCTACGGATCAAAGTTTATCGCCAATTGGCTGAGTTCACTTCGCGCGAGGAATTGGAGCGATTACGGCGCGATTGGCGGGACCGCTTCGGGAAATTCCCACGCCCGGTTGACAACTTGTTTGTCCTTGCTGAAATCAAGCTCGCCGCCGCCAGGGCCGATATCAGCCGGGTGGAAGTACGCGAACGCAAAGTGATGCTGACGCGGCGCGGCAATTTTATACTTGTCGGTGGAAAATTCCCTCGTTTAGTTGCGGCGACACTTGAACCGCATCTCGGGGAGATTTTGGATCTGATCGGGAAACTCTAGTCTAATATGCGCTTTTTGTTGGTCACGCTTTTGGCCGCTTTGGCTCTGAACATTTCGCCCATTTGTCGCGCCACCTACTCGGCGGAGCCGCAAGTCGTGGACGGCGTGGCTGCGGTGGTGGCCCTTGGCGATGAGAAGAGTAAGGGAAATGAAGAAATCATCACCTACTCTCAAGTTCGCGAATTGGTTGCGCCCCGTGAGAAGGTGTTGCGCGCGCAATACACTGGGAACGAGCTGGCCGCCAAACTCAAAGAGGCGCGCGAAGCAGCACTGAAGGACTTGATTGATCGGCAGCTCATCATCCAGGCTTTCAAAAAGGAAAATTATCAAGTGCCCGATCATTTTGTGGAGCAACAGCTGCACGAAATTATCCGTGAAAGTTTCGGGGGCGACCGCAACACATTTATCAAAACGCTGGAAGCGCAGAATTACACCCTCGGCGAATTCAAGAAGATGGAGACGGAAAAAATGATCGTGCAGGCGATGCGCTCGAAAAACGTCAAGAAAACCGCCGTCGCTTCGCCGCTCAAAGTCGAGGAATATTACAAAGCCCACCGGAACGATTTCGCGTCCAAGGAACAGATTAAACTCCGCATGATCATGATCCCGGCCCACGCCACCGATGGCCAGGCAGCCGCGCAAAAGACATTGGCTGAAGAAATTTTTGCGAAGCTGGTGAAGAGCGCCGACTTCAATCGGCTCGCCCAAATTTATTCCGAGGACAGCACCCGTGACCAGGGCGGCGATTGGGGATGGATCGAGCGCAAAACACTGGCCTCCCCCCTGGAAAAAGTCGCGTTTGGTCTTCCGGTGGGGAAAATCAGCCACGTCATCGAATTCAGCGGCAATTATTACATTCTGAAGGTGGACGAGAAACAGGGCGGCGACGCCAAGTCACTCGATCAAGTTCGCCCCGACATCGAGAAAATCCTGGTCCAACAAGAAGCGCAAAATCTCCAGGAGCGCTGGCTGGCCAGTCTGCGCTCAAAAGCCTACATCAAGACCTTCTGATGGCGTTGAGCGTTGAGCGCCTTGCTCGCGAAAATTTTCGGCGTTGGACGTTGAGTTTTAGCATCTGCGCGTAGCCCTACGTTTGCGCGAAGGATTTCGTCCGCAGGCAGACCTCGGCTAGCCACCGCAGGCAAAACGCCTATGTTCTTGCCACGACGCGCCGGCGTGGCGGAACTGGCAGACGCGCTGGACTCAAAATCCAGTGATCGCAAGATCGTGTGGGTTCGAGCCCCTCCGCCGGCATTCCTATTCGATGTTGGATATTCGGCGTTCGATGTTTCGCGAAGTGTCCTTGTATGCGTTCTCGCCAGAAACATTAGAGATGCCTCGACTCCGCTCGGCATGACAACGTTTCGCTAGATCGTGTGGGTTCGAGCCCGTTTACCGGCACTCTCTTGATTGCACGTTGAGCGTTGAACGTTGGATGTTCGACGTTTGCTGACCTCACCTGTCCTTTGCGTGCCAATGAAAGCAGGTGAGAAATGCCGCTGCCTCTGACGCTAAACATCCAACGCTCAACGCTCAGACGGAAAAAGCTTTTTAACCGATTCCCGACATAGAATGATCAACGTGAACACGCCCAGAACTGTTCCGAATGGCATAAAAAGGCATTCGATGCAGGCGATGACGAACGCGAACCGGTAGCGCACGCGTTTGGCCAGCGCACGGCCAGCAAGCAAAATGCATATCGCCATGCCCAGTCCGAGGAGAACGAAAAACCCTCCCAGCGCGACGAAAATCCAACCCAGAAACTCCGGTGGCGGTTCCCCCGTTTGCTTCGGACTCGGATGCTGCGCTGCCCAGATCAAAAACCCGCCCATAGCGCTGTAGAGCAGAGGGAAAAGGGAAAAGAGCGCAGCCAAGCCTGCGACGACATAATGGAAGACCGACAACAATTGGAGGTGTTCTTCGTCGTGGTTCATTCCTCAGGGCAATATACAGACTGCCCGCCAGCTCGCGGGCGCTTTTGGCTCCTGCCAGTCCGGTCCGCACTCTGGACGGATTCGTCCCGTGGCGAGCTCGGACCTATCTCGCGGCCATGTACCCTTCCTCGCCATGCTCGTTGATGTCCAGGCCTTGCCGCTCAATCTCCGGTGCGATCCGCAAACCGATTGCGGCTTTGACGAACGAACCGATGATGGCTGTTCCGATAACCGCAAGAAGAATTGTGATGGCAATCGCTTTCAACTGCTGAAACCACAACGCCTGCCCGGACAGCCTCGTCAGATTTGGATTCACACTGGCCGTCGCGAGCAGACCGGTGAGAAACGCGCCAAGGGTGCCGCCAACAGCATGCACGCCGAAGGTATCGAGCGCGTCATCATAATGGAACCAAGATTTCAATTTCGTGCAGGCAAAGAACGGAACGATTCCCGCCGCGATACCGATAACGACCGCCCCGGTCGGAGCGACATATCCGCACGCCGGCGTGATGACAACAAGCCCGCCGACCGCACCGGAGCAGAATCCAAGGACGCTTGGCTTGCCGCGCAAGCCGTATTCCAACATCGCCCAGGTGAAGGACGCAACCGCAGTGGCGAGCGTTGTCGTCGTGAATGCGTTCGCCGAAATGGCATCAGCGCCAAGTGCGCTGCCGGCATTAAACCCGTACCAACCCACCCAAAGCATTCCGGTGCCGACCATGCAAAGCACCATGGAATGGGGCGCGAGTATCTCCTTGCGAAAACCAAGCCGCGGACCAAGCAAAAGGCAGAGAACAAGCGCGGACCAGCCGGACGACATATGAACCACGGTGCCGCCGGCAAAATCGATGGCGTGGATTTTTGAAGCTGAATTCAAAAGGCCGTTCATCCATCCATCAACGCCCCAGACCATGTGAGCGAGCGGGAAATAGACGGCGAACATCCAGATGGCGACAAACACGAGCACGGCGGCGTACTTCATTCGCTCGGCGACCGCTCCGATGATCAGGGCCGGCGTGATAATCGCGAACATGAGTTGGTACATCGCGAAAACATTTTGGGAGACCCAGTAGGAGTAATCGCCGTTCGGCTGCGAATCGACGCCGTGCAAAAAGGCAAACTTAAATCCGCCGAAAAATGGTGAGCCATGGGAAAAAACGAGCGAATACCCGATCGACCACCAAAGAATCGCGACCAACCCGGCAATTCCGAGACATTGGGCGAGGATTGAGAGGACGTTTTTCTGCCTAACGAGTCCGCCGTAGAAAAGGGCAAGGCCCGGCAACGTCATGAAAAGGACGAGCGCCGTGCAGGTCATCATCCAGCCATTGTGACCGGGCCCGGGGCCGGAGATATTCGAAAGCATTTTCGAATTGGCCGCGTCCACGCCGCGTGCGGAATTGTTCACGTAGGCCTCAAGGTCGGCAACGCGTTGCTCAATTGAAGGAGTTCGTGCAGGTGAAGATGCCGCCGTTTGCGCTGACGAAATTTCAGGGACGAAAAAGATGGAAAAGAAAATGAGAAGGCGAACAGACATATCGATCTTCACGCGCAGCGTTATAAAGCTGGGGGTTTAAAATCGACAAGCAAAACTCCGCCGAGTGGGTAAAGTTTATGCTTTATCCTGAGTTTTATGAACGATAACGTCGCGCCGTGAGTGGCGAGGCCTCCGGCAATGGGCTGGACGTGACGTTGCGCGAGTTTGTTAGCGGCCAAAAGATTTTCAATCGCTACCGCCTAGCCAAGACGCTCGGCCGAGGCGGAATGGGAATTGTCTGGCTGGCCCACGATGAAGAACTGGAACGCGACGTGGCGCTTAAATTTCTGCCGGAACTAATCATTCACGACCGGGCGGTGCTGGGTGATCTCAAACGTGAGACGCGGCGGAGCCTCGAACTCACGCACAAGAACATCGTGCGCATTTACGATTTTGTGCACGACAACGTATCTGGCTGTATCTCGATGGAATATGTTGACGGCGACACGCTTTCCAATTTGCGCGCGGACAAGCCGCGCAAGGTCTTCGAGCCTGACGAATTGACTGATTGGACCAGTCAGCTTTGTGACGCACTCGATTATGCCCACAACCACGCGCGCATCGTGCATCGCGATCTCAAGCCAGCGAACTTGATGGTGAATCAACGTGGCGACCTGAAAGTCGCGGACTTCGGGATCGCGCGCAGCCTGAGTGATTCGGTTAGCAAGCTAACAATGCAGCATGGCAAAAGCGGCACGCTCGTTTACATGAGCCCACAACAACTCGATGGCGAGCGTGGCACTCATCTCGACGATGTCTATTCGCTTGGGGCAAGCATTTACGAACTGTTAACGAGCAAGCCGCCATTCTATTCCGGCAACGTTGATCGCCAGATTCGTGAAAAAATTCCGCCGACGATGACGCAGCGGCGCAAAGAGCTCGAGGTTGAAGGCGATCCGATTGACGCGGCTTGGGAAGAAGTTGTCCGGGCCTGCCTGGCGAAAAATCCAGAACGACGTCCGCAATCAGTCGCGGAAATCGCCAAACGCTTGGAAGTGCCAACGCCCAAGACGCGACGAGCCCAAAGAGCAGCCGCCAAATCAAACAAACGGGTCGGGCTGTTTGTCGGAGTTGGCGTGTTGATCGGGGTCGCGGCGATTGGCGGTTGGTATTTCGGATTTTTCAAAAATTTCGGCAAAACTGGGAATGTCGCGCCAACTCAACTGTCAGTGACCGAGCCGAAAGGCTTGCCGAAAATTTCTGCTCCAGTCGAAACGCCTGCGCCGCCGACAGCCGTCCAGGCGCCATCAACGAGCGTCCCGCAACCGCCCGCCGTGCCGGCGGGACCTAAGATCGCTGCAAACACTGTTTACGAAGGGACAATCCACGCGAAGGGCGATAGTTCCACGAATGTGCCGCTTGCGATAACGATTGGATCCGATCTCAAGTCCGGCACGATGACACAAAGTGGCCGCCGCGGGGACGTCGACGTTAAATTTACCGGCGTGTGGGATGGTGCCACGTTGCACGCCGTGACGAACGAGGTCGTTTCCAAACCGAACGGAATTAATTGGGAGCCTGAATCTTTCACACTGCATTTTGCCTATGACAGCAAGAGCGCGACTTACGAATGTCTTGCTGACGGGAAAACGTATGTCGCGGAGTTGTCCGCACAGGCCATCTCTACGGTGAAAGCCGAACCGATGTACAAGGGCACAATTCGCGCGCGAGGCGAAAGCGGCTCCGGGACTCCGCTGACAATTAATCTCGCAGCCGATCGCAAATCCGGCACGATGACGCAGACCAGCAAGTCCGGAGACACGGTCGTAAGGTTCAATGGCATCTGGGACGGCGACATACTCCGCGCTGTCACTAATGAGGTCATAGCCAAGCCGACGAACGTTCAGTGGAAGCCGGAATCTTTCTTGCTGCGTTTTACCGACGACGGGAAACGAGGATCGTACGAATGCAACAGCGAAGGCCGTATCTATTCAGCGGAACTATCTCCGCCGTGAAAAAACTGCGCTTTATATCGCTTGCCTTAATCCTCTTGCTCGCGACAGCGCACCGACTTCCCGCGCCTATCCAGGAAATACCGGAGAATCCGACGCCCGCTGCCACCATCGGACCCAAGGCACAGGCGACGTCAAAGAAGTCGAAATCGACACCGCCCGAATCGGCGACGAAAGCCAAGGCGGCACCGAAACCCAGCCCAGCGATCGCGCCTCCCAAATTCGCTGGGACATGGAAGGGCATATTGAATGGCGCGGCAAGCGGCGCAGTCACAATCATTGTGAGCCCCGCTGAAGACGCGGCGCTCATCAGAGGGCTACCGTTTTGGGGCGATCGCAAAGGACGCGCGACCATTCACGGGAACACACTTTCGTGGCCGTTCATGGCCGAAAGTTGGACGATGATCGTCGCTCCGGATGGTAAGACGGCAACCGTCACTGGCCATCATTGGCCCGGGGGCTCCAGCTCCGGGACAGTTGAAAAAATACTATGAATAGTCCGAAAGTTTCTCCACCTTCTCGCAAATCGTGGCCACCGAACGTGCCCTTATTCTGGTTGTTACCAGTGCGCTTTTTTTGATCACAGCGCATCGGCTTCCTGCACCGATCCAAGAACTTCCCGAGAGCCCTGCGTCAACTCCAGGTTCTGCCCAGACGCCGAAGCCGAAGAAATCACCAGCTAAACCGCAACCGACGCGACAGGCGGATGAAGCGTTAACAAAGTCCAAAACGGAAGCGACACCGAAGGTCAGCCGGTTTGCCGGCAAATGGGTCGGCACAATGCCGGAAGTTCCGTGGGGAAATGTCGCAACCGAGCTGATCGTGGATTCGACCGGCACAACGATGCAATGGCAGGAGAGCGGCAGGTTGAAGGGAATGGCGAAAGCCCAGCTCAGTGGCGACACGCTGCAGGGCCACTTCCAGGTCGGCGTGGCCGAAACGTGGTCGATAACGCTGCAGGGCGACGGCACAACCGCGCGGGTGCGATTGCAAGCACTGATGAACGACCAGACAGCTGTGTTCCATCGCGTATCCCGATGAACAAGATTATCCCAATACCGGCTTTGCTCGACGGCACTGCGATTTCAAAGGCAATAAGACCAGTTCAGGTTTTGCTTACTTTTGGATTATTCATAATCACGGCGCATCGGTTGCCTGCCCCCATTTCAGAAGAATCAAGTCCAACACCTGCCCCCACAGGGTCAGCCCAAGTAAAACCAAAGCCGGCAGAATCGCCGGCGAGCGAAGCCTTGTCAGAGTCCGAGTTGGCTTTAGCGCGAAGGTTCGATGGAACCTGGCAGGTTACGGGGACAAAGGAGGACGCTGCAGGTTCGAGCCGATGGGTAGCGACGATCGTAATAGATGGTAAAAAAGCTCAGTGGAGTCGGGAAACGACTTCTATCCTAGCGGCTGGGAAAACCTGGCCCCAGTCCTGGCTCCCGCCGCCGTATAACGCCGTGTCACCGATATTTGAGAGGTGGGTAGATGAATCCACAGATTTAAAAATTGAAGGTTCAACTCTTACAATTCGCTGGCCGGTGGATCGGCTTGCCGAGTGGTCGCCAAAGACTATTCCTGCAAGATTCTTTGAGAAGACACGGGGTAGCGCAAACACCGTGACCTACATCTTGAACGGCGATCAGCTGACTTCCACCGACGGCAAGATTACCGCAACTTGGTACCGGGTTAAGTAGAGGGACCCGCCATCTGTCTGCTGTTTTCTGTGGGTGGCAGGCGTGTCGCCTGCATTCCACCAGCGGTTGCAGCCGAAACGGCTGCCTCTACAAGCCCTGAACTATGCTTGGCAGCTAGCAACTAAAAAACTCGTATCTTCCTTCAAAGCCTTTGAGTTCGTGACCGCCGGCAGGTTCGAATTCGGTCAGCGTGCCAAGCTTCGATTTGCCGACGGCACTGGTAAGGACTGAAATCCCTAACGAGCCGGCAAGTTTCTCCATTCGAAAAACGAAGTTTACGTCTTTGCCCATCAAACTCTCCTCGCCCATCGAAGGCACGCCCCCAATTGCAACCAGACCGTAATGCAGGGCGAGCCGAAAACGCGGTTCATTTCGCTTTTGCTTTTGTTTTAGTTGCTCGACCGCCGTCACAACATGTTTCGACGTGTTCTCGTCTTCGCGCCAATAGGCAAAGAAACCGTCACCCAAGTATTTGTCGATCATACCCTCGTGCGCTTCAATGATTTCTTTGCACGTTGCCACCCAACCACCGATCAGTGTTGCCAGTCGATCACTAGTTAGGCTTCGACTCAACGGTGTAAAGTTCTCAATGTCGGCAACGAGCAGCCAGCACGGCACTGTTTCGATCTCGCGAATGGTCCGCTCGGCAAGAGTCGACCGAAAATCGTCCGAAATTTCCATCGGCTGCCGAAACGTGAAGACAGCGTCCCCGATGGCGATTTGGTCCTGGTCGCAAAGCTGCACCGGCTGATGCACCCGCCGCTTGTTCAAAAAGGTTCCGTTGCTGCTACCCAGATCGATCAACCAAAATTCGCCGACGTTCTGAACGTTAATAATTGCGTGCCGCCGTGAAATCTTTGGTGAATCGAGGACCAGTAAATTCTTTGGCGATCGACCAATCGACAAGTTTCCCTGAATCGGAATCGCTTTTGAATCGCGCGATCCGAGCCAGGCGCCCTGCTCCTCTGCCATTTGTCGATCTTTACTCCAAGGGACAGAGCATCGACAAGGAAAACTCCGCCAAGCGGCGGGCCAGGCTCGCCACGGACGAGTCCGTCCGAGCTGGCGGACCAGATTAAGGAGCCCGGCGGAGTCTCTCTCGCTCAAATATCTGTCGAGGCGCGTGCTTTGGGAGTGCGGCGATCCAGCGGCCGCCGGACCGCTTTTACGCACGAGTGGGATCGAGTCGCATGTTCCGAACGCGCGGACGTCCGCCTACGCCAAGGCTCCGGCGTGACAAGTGTCCGCGCACTCCAAAATTGTTCCGCACAACGGGACCAACGCTGTCCGCAGAAATTGAGACGCCGCCAACCGCTGATTTTGTCTAAATTACGTCAATTTTTCTTGGTCCTCATGGTGGCTAGTGGCGAGTGGCGAGGGCGGAGCAAGAGGCAGGCGAGGACGCCGGCCACCACAGAAGGCGATTTGGCTTGATCGAAGATGGCCTAACTGCGAAAACGTGTTACATGGACTGGATAACAAGCATAAACTGGCTGGCAGTGATCTGTGCGGCGCTAGCCTACTGGATTCTGGGTTTCATCTGGTATGCGGCACTGTTCGGCAAAACCTGGGCAGGAGCGCTCGAGCAACATGGAGTGAAGCTTGAGAGACGTGGAATGGCCCAAAAAATGATCGGCACATTTATCGCGAATTTCGTTGCGGCTCTGATTATGTGGCGTCTGATCATAAGAATTCCGGTCGTTGACCTTCCCCACGGGTTGCGGCTCGGCCTGGGGCTCGGTGTCGGTTTCTCCGCCACGGCCCTCACCATTATCTATCTTTGGGAATCGAAACCGTTTAAGGTCTGGCTGATTGACGCGAGCTATAATATCCTGGGTTGTATCCTCCTGGGGGCGATTCTGTCTGTCTGGCATTAGATTGTAGCCACGCTCGCTGAGCGGCGTCCGGACTGAACGCGCCACAGGCACGTGGCTACACGGCAACATTAAGACCTATTCGCGTGGAAGCGCGCGCAGAATCAGATTGCCTAACCAATCCGGATTAGCCACGCCATCGCGGTAGGCTTGCAACGATTCAACTGAAGAATTCACCCGCAGGTTGCTATACGACTCGTCCTCGTTCTGCCAGCGTTCGTGCCAGTAAACAGCCGCTTTGACTCGCGGGTAGCGCGTGCGAAAAAGTTCCAGACCCTGTTTGATCCAGGCTGGCTTATGCAGCCCCGGTTGATTGTGAGGGTAAGGAAATTCGCCGGTTCCCCATTCCGCAATCATAATCGGCTTCTTCGAATCGAGCCCGCACATCTCCTGGTATGGCCAATCGACCAGCGAAGGAATATCCGGATTGGGTTCATCCTTGAATTGCTGGCCGTAAACGCTCAGGCCTAACCAATCGACATAATCCGAACCGGGATAGTAAGCAGCCGCAGAGTTCCAAGTTTCGTAAGGATAGGGATAATTATTAGTATGAAACATCCATTTGATATTCGTGGCACCGCGTGCCCGGACACGCTCGACCACATAGCGAAAGGCGTTTCGGAACGTTTCCGGTCCTTTCCAATTGTAGTGCTCGTTGTCCCACTCATTGCCACCGTAATAATTGCCCGACCATGGAAACCAGGTACCGTTCATTTCCACACCAAATACCACAACCATTGGATGGCCAAATTGGCGCGCAGCATCGCCCCATCTGTCGATGTAGTCATTCCATTTTCCGTTGAGGATTTCGAACAAGCTGAAACGATCAGGACCACGATCCTGTTCGTAGGGTTTGTCCCAGGGTGACCAGAAAAGCAGCGGGAGCGAACCATGCCGCCAAATGACATTTAGATTCGCAGCCGGAAAGCTTTGCTCGCCCCAATAGCTGGACGAGGCAATGATGGCCTGATGTTTGCCAACCATTTGCTCGAAATCCTCGATGATCTCAATCGAGACATCATCCTCTTCATCGCCAAAATCCATATAGGCCCCGGTGTAGGAGCCGTGCTCTGGAACAACGACCTCAACGGGTGAATTCGGATCGACCTCTGCAACCTCACGTTTGTAGCATCCAGCCAGTGGCAAACCCAATCCGATGGCGAAGGAGACAACGGCAAAAACTGCTGCTGTGACGCGCATTAATCTGCAAAGCTGCCTGCCAGGCACCTGTCTGTCCAGCGTACTGGCTTGTCTCATTCAATTAGCGTTTGGAGCTACCCGAACCATGGCAGCCGATCGTAACGAGTCCTTTCTCGTCTCGGCGGTAGTGGCCGCTGACCATCGCGTAAACACCTGCGTGCCGACTCAGGGGTTAGGCGCAGGTATTGATGGACACGAACAAGGGCAGTGCGTTCGAATGTTATCGGCAAAAAACGTCGCGGAGATGCTCACGGCCGGCTTAGGCCCTCTAACTTATCGGCTGCGCACGGAGCTGGCGGGAGAGGCTTGGCATTGGAATCCACGTGGAATATGGAGCGATCCATTACACCAGTGCGGTTACTGGACCTCCGATGATTCCTTGGCTGAGCCGATTGAAATTTCCTACGGTTTTCGCCTGCCCCGACGCGGCAACACCATCGACCAGGCAAATGACGATGGGTATTCACGTATAGCTGACGGCGACGAGGCATCCTTTTGGAAAAGCAATCCGTACTTGGACGAATATTTCACCAGAGCTTCCAGCCAATCGAACAAGCAATGGGTAGTGATCGACCTGGGCGCAGTTTACCCGGTTAATTCGATCCGTATCCGATGGGCTGCGCCATACGCCGCGCAATACCGGATTGAGTATTGGACTGGGAAAGACCCAATGCATCTGCATGCTGATCAGCCGGCTGAATGGCGCCTCTTCCCTCAGGGAGAAATTGCCCAGGGTCATGGAGGCGACGAACGCATCCAGCTCGCCACGCACTCGCTTTCAGTTCGATTCGTTCGGGTCCTGATGATCAAGAGCTCGCGAACCAGCCTGCAAACATCAAACGATATTCGTGACAGTCTCGGCTTTGCCATTCGCGAGATCTGCGTCGGCGCAACCGATCGGAATGGGCACTTTCATGATTACGTTCGTCACGCGCCGGACCGGCACAAGCAAACGATTGTCTACACTTCATCGACGGATCCGTGGCATCGAGCCGAGGATATCGATTACAAAGTAGAACAGCCTGGGTTGGATTTCATCCTCAGAAGCGGACTAACAAACCGCCTGCCAGTGCTGGTGCCAGTCGGTGTCTTGTATGACACGCCGGACAATGCCGTCGCGCAAGTCAGGTACCTCCTTCGCCGCCAGTACCCATTGGAAGGCGTCGAGCTCGGCGAGGAACCGGATGGACAGTGGGCCGCTCCCGAAGACTACGCCACCCTCTACTCGATAGTAGCTGATCGTCTTCGTGCCCTGGGCTCCCCTTTGAAAATCGGAGGGCCAAGTCTGCAAAGCTTCGAGGCACAACTACTCACCTGGCCGGACGCGTCGGGCAACCGCTCCTGGATGAACCGCTTCTTAACTCGAATTCAGGCCAATCAAAGCCCATTCGATTTTTTCTCATTCGAGTACTACCCGTTCGATAATATCTGTGCCGACACCGGACCGCAGCTATTGGAAGTACCGGCTCGACTTACTCCAATGATTTATAGCCTTCGCAGAGATGGCGTGCCCACTCAGATACCATGGTTCATGACGGAATACGGCTATTCCGTCTTTGCCGGACGCCACGAGGTCGACTTAGAAGGCGCACTTTTCGCGGCGGACACGGTTGGGTGTTTTCTCACATTAGGTGGCAATAAAGCTTACTTATACGGATACGAGCCAAATCATTTGATAGATGAACTAAAATGTTCATGGGGCAATCTCATGATACTTCAATTAGACCCAAAGAGCGACAAACTTAATCGTTTGTCTCCCTACTATGCCGCGCAACTGGTCGCGAAGGAATGGATGCAACCGACCGCCGACGTCCATGAGATATATCCGGTTAATTTTAAACAAAATAATTCGTCATCCAGAGTAACTGCCTACGCTGTGCGACGGCCGGATAACCAATGGGCGCTGCTTGCCATCAACAAGCATCCGACATCGGCAGCGCAATTCACGGTTGGCTTTAAACGCTCGGGGAGCCAGCCGATGTTAGGATTCACGGGACAGGTTGAGATAGTTCAATTCACGCGCCAGCAATACGAGTGGCATGATGATGGGCCAAATGGTTACCCATCGCGAAGTTTGCCTCCTGTCCACTTTGTTCAAAACGCCGCGAAATTCTACGAACTTCCGCCATTCTCAATCTCGGTTATACGCGGATACGTTACGGGCTTGTGATGTTATGAACCAGGATCCTATACCCGCACGGGAGCTCAGGTCGAATTCTTCAGACGAAGTTACACGCAAATATTTCGCTCGATTTTTTTGAACCGATGAGGCATTCCGGTTCTCAAAGGCTCACCTGATGAAAAGCTTCCAAGTCTTGGGGACGACGACAGCTACCCTACATAATCATAATCTTTCTAGACTAATTTTAATCCTATCGTTTACCCGAATCGCTGTGGCTGAAGATTTCAAAACGATTGACGGACGAGAGTACAAAAATGTCACCGTGAGCCGAGTCGAACCGAATGGCATCGTCCTTATCAGCAGTTCGGGAATTTCAAAAGTCTATTTTACCGAGTTGCCCAAAGAGGTTCAGGAACGTTTTAATTACGATGCCGCTAAAGCAGCCAAATATTCCTCTGAACAAACTGTTACTGAGGAGGCATTTCAAAAGCAGCAAGAGGAATTGCGACGCAAACGAGCCGACGAATACAACAAGTATTGGAGAGGAGAAGAACCGCGCCAAAAGCAGCTCGATAATGCCAAGAAGCAGCAAGATACGTGTCAGGAGTTACAAGCTCGCTTCACTCAGCTTCAGCAGAGAGAGGATGACTTACATTTGCGAATTCAAGAAGCAGAGAGGCTACCCAAATATCTTCACGGACAATCAGGGCGTAAACATTATTCGTACCTAAATCCCGCGAGGCAGTACATACCTGATTGGCAAAAGAATCTAGGCGACGTTCGCAACGAAAAAGACCAATTACGCCGACAACTCACCGTAGCGCAGTGTCAGTAGCAACGTTTCGACGATTTTAATATTGCCGGCCCAAACCCAGGCCGTGTATCGACACGCTTGTGAAATCAAGAATAACGAAGAGATGAAGAAGCGCAGATACCGAACAGCCAAACCTTGCTTCTCCAGATTTTTGCAAAAATCAGGTGAAGCTCTTTCGCGCCAATCGGTGTTCGGAATTTGGATTTCGTTATTCCTTCGTCATTCGTGCTTGGTCATTCCCTTCATGCCCGCACCGGCACGCTGGCGGTGCGTTCGAGTTTGCCCCAACTCACCCATGCACCTCGGATCGCACGCAGAATCGCTCGCCATATGCAGTAGCTAAGCATGGGCCGGTAAATCAATCGCATCGGCAAAATACGCCACGCTCGAGTGATGGGCTCGCGCTCCAAGATGCAAGCGAGCGTAGCCAGCACCACATCCATCGACAAGAACGTGATCACGAACGGCAGAACCGCCCCCCAAGCTCCAAACGGCAGTGAGGCAAGCAAAAATAAATCCACCATCGGCGTGACTGCCACGAGAATGATCTGGAAAAACCAAACACTGGGCAAACTAAACCAACCGAGCGCGCGATAATTCCAATTGAAAACCATGTCCCGGTGTTTCCAGAGGCACTGCAACGTACCATAGGCCCAGCGAAAACGCTGGCGGGCAAGCGTCCGAACACTTTCCGGCGCCTCCGTCCACGCGATCGCCTGCGGCACGTAAATAATGCGTTGGCGATTTCGATGCAGGGTCAAAGTCAGATCGGTATCCTCCGCCAGAGTTTGCAGACTTAAGCCGCCGGCCTGATCGATTGCGCTCTTGCGAATGGCGCTGACCGCGCCCGGCACAACCGTAATGCAATTCCATCGCGTGTAGGCGCGGCGGTCGAGATTGAATCCGCAGGTGTATTCAAGCGATTGGCAACGCGCGATGAATGTTCGGAGATTTCCGACTTTCGCGTGACCAGAGACAGCACCGATTCTTTCGTCGGCAAACGGCTCCAGTAAACGGGGAAGGGTGTCATCCTGAAAATGGGTGTCGGCATCCACGAAAACAACTATCGAATGCCGAACGGCCGAGAGCGCCCGTTCCAGGGCGCGCGCTTTGCCTCGATTTTCCTGCTGCAATAAATGCACGCGCGGATCGGCTGCGGCGACACGCTGTACCTCCGCCGCAGTCCGATCGCTTGAGCCATCGTCCACCACGATCAGCTCAAGTTCTCCCTTGTAATCGGTTGAAAGCAACGAGCGCAAGCTCCCGCAGATCACCTTCTCTTCGTTGTACGCCGCCATTACAATGCTGACCGGCTCGACAAAAGCTGTTCTAGGCAGCCTCGGAAAACGGTAGGCCAGCCACACTACCACCAGCGTCCGCGCGACAACGAGCCCGGTCGCAACAATCATGAACGCCCAAAGAAATTCTTCGATCGTGTGATAAATGCGGAAGCCCGCGCTGCTCACCATACGGGCAAAGGTGGGGTTGCTCGTCTGCAACGGCGGCATGACGGCGTCGCGCGTGGTTCCAAGCAGCGTGCTCAACGGGACTATGGTGTCGCCACGGGTGTGCAACCAATCAAGAACGGGCGGCAGGGCCGCCACGGTCTGAGAACGATCGCCGCCGGCGTCGTGCAGCAGGATAATGTTGCCATCGCGACGTTGCTGTTTGATGCGCTGAAGAATGATGTCGGCTCCCGGTCTTGCCCAATCCTGAGGATCGATATTCTCCAGGACGACGAGATAGTTCAGTTCCTGTGCAATAAGCAAGGGCGCAAGCTCGCTGATTTGTGACGGCTGCGTATCGCTCCCATAAGGCGGGCGAAACAACGTGGTCGCGCGGCCGGTGATCGTCTCCAGTAACAACTGTGTTGCATTTAATTCGAGCCGGATATGCTCGGGCCAGCATAGTGCCAGGTTTGGATGATAAAATGTGTGATTGCCGATCTCATGCCCCTCATCAACGATTCGCCTAACGAGGCCGGGATACCGCTCCGCATTAACGCCTACAAGGAAAAAAGTGGCCTTCGCTTTGGCGGTTTTTAAGAGATCGAGGATTTTCGGAGTCCATTCCGGGTCGGGACCATCATCGAACGTAATGGCGACTTCGTGCTCGCCGCCTGCGCCCTGGTGGTACAGTGTCGGAAACTCTGGGAACTTGGTGTATTTCGCTGTGAGGTAACCGTCGGGATCGACCGCCAATTTCCGCGCCCCATCCGAGCGACTTTCATCCACGGTGACCATTTCACCTTCGCCGACATCCGTGATTGTATCCGTGCCCTTCAACAGCTCGAGCGACTCGCGTGTTTGGTTGTCGATCGAGAAATCATGAGGGACGGCGAGAGCGTCCCAGATCGCCGGATCCTCCGAGCCGAGCCGGTAAAGCGCGAATCCGCCGGCCTTCTCATCACGCACGTCGCGCAATTGATTCAGGAACGTAATTACGTCGAGGAACCAGACTGCGTGCTCTTTGTCGCTGTCCTCAAAGTAAAAATAGGGATTGTAGTCAGGCCCGACGACCTCCGCGGTTTCCACTTCCGCATTGTTCGCGCGACTCATCGCCTCGGGGAAGCTGATCAACTCGGCTTTTTTTCCTCCGATGGTCCAATCGTATCCATAACTGCCAAGCGCAATAATCCATTGTTTCGGGTCGGTGCCCTCAAGCAATACATGAACCCAGCCTTCAAACCACGACCGCGAGGCGAGTGGCCCGGCCGGATCGGTATCCGACGTTTCATCGAAAAGTGCCGCCACGAATCGATCCACGTTGTCCGACAATTCATCGAAATCGATATAGTCGAGATCCTGTCCGGGCTGGACCGTGAGCCAGAGCTCTTTGTCCTCGTTGTGCAGTGCATCGGCCATTTTGTCGATAAAAGTCGTAATGTCCTTCTTATAAGCAGGGTCGATCTGCTCCCAATCGATCACCACGCCTGCACCCTTTGCGTCACGCAGTGCACTCAGCACGCTGGCAACAAACCGGTCTTGCCGGACGGCCGGACCATGCGCGAGGTTCTCCACCGCTTCCGGCTGCCACGCGTCGCCTACCAGATTGGTCAACAGAGGCATCAGCGCGATTCCTTTACTAGCCGCGAATTTCGGCAGGCGATTGTCGGCATCGATCTGGATATCGCCGCGTCCGTTCGCCACGGTCATCCACTCCGGGCAAAGATGCGTGATCAACGACGCATGCTCTTCGAGTGAACGAAAGCCATACGGATCGCCGTTGGTGTAGTATGCCAGACGTACTTCATTCGGTAGCGTTTTCTTCCGCGGTTTTGCTGGAGGCGGCGGGCTCGGCACACCTGCTTTCTTGGATGCTTGCTTGGCCGCGCCAAATTTTTGCCAAAGCAGCGAACCCGGCGGGATCTGACCGGCAGGATTCTTTTTTTGTAGCGATTTCAATTGTCCCTTCAACTGCCGCAACGAGAATGGCACGCGCATTTGTGGCGTGACAAAGAGGGTCTGCACGAACAGGACGGTGGAAAGAAAACAGAGCACTCCGACGATCAAAAACGCCAGGCGCAAACGCGGCCAGCGTTTACCGCCAGGATCCAAAAACACAAATGGCGTAAGAGTGTTTGGAGGGACTTCCTGCATGGGCGGCTATATTCGCTCGACTGTACCGATAATGAAAGTCATTCGCAGAACCTTCTGAACTCTGTCATTGGATGTTGGGCTGCCTGCCCTGACTTGTCGGGGTTGGACGTTGGACGTTCAGCATTTTCTTCAATCTTTTCGCCAACTCCGACCCATTTTCCCGCAGCAATTCTGCCGCACGGGAGATGTTCTCTTTCTCGCTCATCTCGTTACGCGTGTTCTGGTAGACGCCGTCAAACAACTCGCGCACTTCCCGATCTTCGCTGGCCCGGCCAACCATTGCGTAAACAGGCTTACCAACTTGGCGCGCGCGCCGGGCGACACCAGCGGGCGTTTTCCCTTCGAGCGTTTGTCGATCCAGGCTTCCCTCACCGGTAATGACAAGGTCGACATCTTTTATTTTCGATTCGAGTCCCACGGCTTCAGCTACAACGTCGAAGCCCGGCCGAATTTCCGCGCCGCAAAAACTCATCAGACCGAACCCAAGTCCACCCGCCGCACCCGCACCCGGCTCATCGCGAAAATCAAGGCCGAATTGTTGGCTAACAACATCCGCAAGCCTCGTTAGCGCGCGCTCCAGCCTGTCGATCTGGTCTTCGCTGACGCCTTTCTGGGGACCGAAAACCCGCGTCGCGCCATTTGGTCCGAGCAATGGATTTCGCACATCCGCCGCTGCAACAATTTTTGGGAGCGAGAAAGGTTCCGGTTTATCAATTCCTTCAAGCATTCGTAGTTCGCTTACCGAACCGGCCAGCTCTACACTGGTCGGTTGGTCGCGGCGTACGCCCAGCCGTGCCAACACGTAATTTATTAGCGAAATACTCGCCCAAAAATGAAACCCGAGTGCTCTGGCCATTCCAAATCCGCCGTCGTTGGTTGCGCTTCCACCGAGACCGATAATGATTTTCCCCGCGCTGTTTCGGGCAGCGTCGAGAATCATTTCACCAACACCGAACGTGCTGGCAAGATCGACATCGTACTCGTCGCGCGATAGTCGGCGCATTCCGGCCGCTTCGCTCATCTCGATCACGGCAACCTTGTCACGCCGTAGCCTTGGCGAAGGCGGATCGATCCATCCGTAAGCCGCTTCGATGTCGCGACCAAGCGGGTCGTGCGCTTTGCATTTCGACCAGGAACCACCTAGCGCATTGCAAATTACTTCCGCGGTCCCTTCTCCACCGTCCGCCATTGGAATGATGTCAATCTCGGCTTCGGGCAAAACCTCGCGCACGCCAGCTGCGATATTATCCGCGACTCCGCGCGCGCTCAGCGCACCCTTGAATTTGTCCGGCGCGATTAGGATTCTCACAATACGCTAGGCCTTGACAATGCAGGGCAGGCGCACCTGTCGCGCCGTAGTGGAACGAAGGCGGATCGCCTGCCAAAACGAGACATCGGCAACCAACGCGGTTGCACTACAATCTCTGACTTCGACGTTGGATGTTGGACGTTGAGCGTTGGACGTTTTCTTTCAGCCTTTCAATTTCCGCTCCAAAATCTCTCCCGCCAACTGCGGGTTGGCTTTGCCTTTCGACAACTTCATCACCTGACCTTTAAGAAAATTGAGCGACGCCGCATTGCCTGCTTTAAAATCAGCCGCCGGTTTTGGATTTGCCGCGATGACTTCGTCACAAAACTTTTCAATTGCGCCCGTATCGCTCAACTGCTCGATGCCTTTTTCTTTTACAATCGCGCCTGCCCCGGCGCCGGTCGCGAACATTTCCGCGAAAACTTCCTTGCCCTGCTTGCCACTGATTTTCCCGGTGTCGATCAAGTTCACGAGTTCATCGAGCGCCGGTGGGGGAATCGGACAATCGCTGATCGTTTTGCCAGCGGTACTGAGCGCGTTTTGCAAATCGTTCAGGATCCAGTTGGCAATATTCTTTGGTTTTTTCGCCCCATTCGCGGCCGTTTCAAAGTAACGCGCAAGATCGAGATCGTTCGCGAGCACGCCCGCATCATACGAACTAACTTGATACTGTTCGACGAAGCGCACGCGCTTCGCTTTCGGCAACTCGGGCACGCGCGCGCGTGCATCAGCCAGCAGGGCTTCACTTTTCACCGGCACGAGATCAGGATCCGGGAAATAGCGGTAGTCGTGCGCGAATTCTTTCGTCCGCATGAGAAAAGTCTCGCCCGCAACATCATCCCAGCCGCGCGTTTCCTGTTGAAGTTTCTCGCCCTGCTCAACCGCCTGCCTTTGCCGTTGAATCTCGTACGCGAGAGCCCGCCGTACGCCGCTGATCGAATTCATGTTCTTGATCTCGATCTTCGCGCCTAGCTCCGCCTCCTTTTCCGGCCGCACCGATACATTGCAGTCGCACCGCAGCTGACCTTTCTCCATGTCGGCATCGCTCACTCCTCCGTAAATCAGGATTTGCTTCAACGATGTCAAAAACGCGAACGCTTCTTCCGGCGAATTGATCTCCGGCTGCGTAACGATCTCCATCAGTGGCGTGCCGGCACGGTTGAAATCGATGCCGGTACTGGATTCAAAATGGAAACTTTTAGCCACATCTTCCTCGAGATGAATGCGCACGAGATGCACCTCCTTATCTGACGTCGCAATGTTCTTCTGTGCGTCCTTCGGGTAGGCGAGATCGTGCAACGGCACTGCTCCATTGCTGCAGAGTGGCATGTCGTATTGCGAGATTTGATAGTTCTTCGGCATGTCCGGGTAGAAATAATTCTTCCGATCGAACTTGGAAATCGGCGCGATGTCGCAATCGAGCATAAGTCCGGTCAGCACCGTCATGCGCAGTGCTTCATGATTCATGACCGGCAACGCGCCGGGCAAGCCGAGGCATGTCGGACAGGTATGCGTATTCGGTTCGGCACCGTATTCAACCGGACAGCCACAAAACATCTTCGATCGCGTCTTTAGCTGCACGTGCACTTCAAGCCCGATGGTCGCGACGTATTTCATTTGATTCCTAGAAATGATTTACAGGATTTTTGTCTTCGTTAAAGAGTTGAAGCGTTGGAGCGTTAAAGCGGATTAGCCGTTCACTTCGGCGCAACGCTTAAACGCTTAAACGATGGCGCGAGTTATCGCGATTTGGTCGCGTAATCGAGCGCTTTTTGCAGATCAAATTTCTTCAATTCCTCAACCAGGGTCGGATCGTTGGCGGCAGCGATGATTTTTTCGTTTTGCAAAAGATCGACAAGACGCCCCTGCGTGATCATCTCCGAAATCTCCGGATCATTGCGCAGGGCGACGATTTTCGGATGCTGGCTTAACTCCCGTGCGCCGGGAAAAGAGAGAAACCTCTCAGCATTCTCCGGGCTGGAAACGACCTGACCGATCTTGCCGAGCTTATCGTATGTTTTTCCCGGAACGACGTCCGTCCGCTTCACTGCGTCACCGATCACACCCATCTCGAGCGAATTCTTCAGACGCGCCAGTGACGTAAGCAGCGGCGCCGATCCCTCATTTGGTTCATTCAAACGGCCGCGTCGCACGTCAACCGCGTGAATTGCTTGAAGCTGGGCCGAGTTTGGCAAAGACGATTGCTCACGGACCTGCGCCTCGGCCACCGCGCCGACCGACCTGACGCCAACCACGACCAGCCAGACCAGGAAGACGCCGAAGAAAAACCCGAGGGTCGCGCCCCCGATTCCGTAAAACAACCGGATAATCAGTGAGTCGTGTTGGCTCGTGCGTCGAAACAAAATCCTGCCGAGCCCATTGACGATCGCATAAAGAATTAACGCCAGGACTGCGCCGGCTAAGATCGACAACGCGATATCGGGCATTTTGGAAAATGGCCGCACCAGCGGGAGCACGAATTTCCCCCCGAAGAATGCAGCAAAGTACGCGGCCACCAAAGCACCAAGCCGCGCAATTTGCCGCGCAAGTCCACGCTTCCAGCCACGCAGGACCTCGAACAAAATCAGGACGATTGCGAACGAAACGAAGACCACCTGCCAAATCGGCGAGCCGGGCACCTGTTGAATTTCGGATTGCGGATTGGCGATTGCGAAAAGAAAAACGCTCTGCATTTCCAAATCACTCCGCAATCCGCAATTCGCGATTCGAAATCGAGATGGCGCATTGGCGCAGCACGTGATCGCACAGCACCAAGGCCGTCATCGCCTCCACTATCGGGACAGCCCGCGGTAAAACGCAGGGATCGTGCCGACCGCGCGCGGTCAGCATGGTTGCTTTGCGCGAGGTCGTCACGGTCTTTTGTTCGCGTGCAATCGTGGCGGGGGGTTTGAACGCAACCCGGAAATAAATTTCTTCGCCGTTGGAAATTCCGCCCTGAATACCGCCGGAGAAATTTGTCGATGTATGAACTTCGCCGTCGCGCATCTCAAACGCGTCGTTGTGCTCGGAACCACGCAGGCGTGTTGCGGAAAAGCCGGAGCCGATCTCAAAACCCTTGGTGGCCGGCAAACTCAACATCGCCTTTGCCAGATCGGCCTCCAATTTGTCGAAGACTGGTTCGCCCAATCCGGCGGGCGCATTTCGGACCACGCACTCGATCGCGCCACCCAACGAATCCCCACGGTGGCGGACTTCTTCGATCAACTCGATCATGATTCTCGCGGCCGCTTTGTCCGGGCAGCGCACGATATTAGTATCGACATCCTGTTGTTTCACTTTCCGCCGGTCGATTTTCGCCATGATTTCGTGGACCTGTGTGACGTAGCCAACGATATCGATCTTCGGATAAAATTCCTCGAGCACTCTTCGGGCGATTGCACCCGCAGCAACGCGTCCGATCGTTTCCCGCGCCGAAGCGCGGCCCCCGCCCTGCCAGTTTCGAATTCCGTATTTCGCCTGGTAGCTAAAGTCTGCATGAGACGGCCGAAACGTTTTTGCGAGATTGGCATAGTCCTCTGGCCGCGCGTCTTTGTTGCGCACCACAATCGCAATCGGCGTCCCGAGAGTCTTCCCGTCAAAAATGCCGGAAAGAATTTCGCAGCGATCTTCCTCCTTTCGCTGGGTGGTGATGCTGCTCTGACCAGGCCGTCGCCGATCGAGCTCGCGCTGTATGGTTGCTTCCGAGATCTCGATCCTAGGCGGACAACCATCAATCACGACACCGATCCCGCCCCCGTGCGACTCGCCAAAGGTAGTGACGCGAAAAAGCTGGCCGAAGGTGTTGCCCATTGGATTTAACTCTAATTCAAGCCGTACAAAGCGCGAGGTGGATCGGCTTCTCCGAAGACGATATTAGAATAATGCGGCTTTGCCGCCATTCTTAGCAACGCGTTTGGACAACGCGTTCCACCTAAATTGCAGCGAAGGCGAACTGGAGATCGTCGATCAAGTCGCGCACATCTTCGATGCCGACCGAGATCCTGACGAGCGAGTCGGTGACGCCAAGGGCTTCCCGCTTTTCTTTCGGGACGGAAGCATGGGTCATGAGCGCAGGATGGTTGATAAGGCTTTCGACGCCGCCCAAGCTTTCCGCCAAGGCGAACAGCGACGTGTTTTCCAGGAACCGCTTCGTGCCTTCAAGATCGGTTTTCAAAACGATTGTCACCATACCGCCAAACCCGCGCATTTGTGTGCGCGCGAGATCGTGTTGTGGATGCGACTTGAGCCCGGGATAACTGACGGACTTCACTTGTGGCTGTTCTTCCAACCAGCGGGCGAGCTCGAGCGCATTCGCGCAGTGACGTTCCATTCGCAGCGCCAGCGTTTTCAAACTGCGCATCACCAGGAAACTGTCGAACGCTCCGGCGATAGCGCCGACGGAATTCTGCAGAAACCACATTTGGTCGCCGAGCTCCTTGTTGTCGCCGACCACGGCAACGCCGCCAACCATGTCTGAGTGACCGTTCAAGTATTTCGTCGCGGAGTGAACGATGATGTCGAAACCCGTCTCAATCGGACGCTGCATCCAAGGCGTCGCGAAAGTGTTGTCGGAAACGGAAAGAATCTTATGCTCACGGGCAATTTTCGCGATTGCTTCGAGATCGATGATTTTCAACAGCGGATTGCTCGGGGTTTCGATCCAGACCATCCGCGTGTTCTCTTTAATAGCATCGTTGAGACGCGACGCGTCCGTAAGATCGACATAGGTGAAATCGAGATTCGCGGAACGTTTTCGCACTTTGTCGAACAAACGAAATGTGCCGCCGTAGAGATCGTCGCTGACGACGACGTGCGAACCGCTATCGAGCAGTTCGAGAACGGTGGACATCGCGGCAAGTCCGGACGCGAATGCGAAGCCGCGTGTACCGCTTTCCAAATCGGCGATGCATTTTTCGTAAGCAAGCCGGGTCGGATTGATCGAGCGCGCATAATCGTAGCCCTTGTGTCTGCCCGGACTTTCCTGGACGTAGGTTGAGGTTGCGTAAATCGGCGTCATGATCGCGCCCGTTGTTGGATCGGGTTCCTGACCGGCGTGAATCGCCCGGGTGGCAAACTCGTAAGGCTTTTTCATGTCGATTTAAACTTAACCACGGATAACGCGGATAGCGCAGATTAAATACAGAAATTCACAGGCGAATTGCACATCCGCATCATTCGTACTCTTCCCACTGAGGACGCTGAAAAAACCTGATTCAGCCACAGATACACACAGATGCTCACAGATTTTTCTAAGATGAAAACCTGCTTTCCTTATCTGTGTTTCATCTGTGTAAATCTGTGGCTCGTTGATTATAACCGCATCATCCGTGTAGTCAGCGGTTCCTACTTTGATTGCGGCGAAGACGCAATTTATTGCTCTTTGCGCGGAGTGGTTACAAGCCACTTCATAGGAATTCGCGCTCTGGCGGGGCAGATGATTTCGGCATGTGCAGCCGCAGATATGAAAGTAAATCAGTTCGGGTGATTAGACCGAGAAATTTGTCGCCGTCCATCACAATAGCAACTCGGCCGCGATCAAAAACTTCGAGCAAATCATTGATCCTGGCCGTCGGTGGTAAGGTTTCGAGCCGATCGGTCATCGCGTTCCTGACCGAATCGTTAAAATGTGTTGAATCACGATGTACTTTCACCAGCAGATCCGATTCATCGATAATTCCGATCGCCCGTCCGTTTTGCTCGACCACTGGAAGTTGCGAAACGTCGGCATCACGCATGCGCTTGAAGGCAGTCAGCAATGTGTCGCTCGGTCCCACTGTAATGACTTCGCCAGCCTCATAACGATGCGAAATCAGATCGCTCAAGTCGCCATGCGGTGACCGGTGAATGAAGCCTTGCTCGGCCATCCAGAAATCGTTGTACATTTTTGAGAGATACTTGTTCCCAGTATCGGGAACGAAACTGACCACGCGTTTGGGTTGCGTTTGCTGGCGGCAATAGCGGAACGCTCCGGCAACAAGCGTGCCGGTGGACGAGCCGCCAAAGATTCCTTCCCGTCGCAAGAGCTCGCGCCCAGTTGAAAAACTTTCCTCGTCATCGATTTCGAATGCGTCCGTCACCAACGACATGTCGGCAATCTCCGGAACAAAATCTTCGCCGATGCCTTCCACTGCCCAGCTACCCGACTCGACCAGCTTCCCGGTTTTGACGTATTCGTAGAGAATCGATCCAGTCGGATCGGCCAAAACCATTTCAATACCACGGCGTGGTTTAACTCTATTAAAGAATCGGCCAAGGCCGGTAAGGGTGCCGCCGGAACCGACACCTACGACGATGGCATCGACATCGTGCCGCATTTGTTCCCAAATCTCCGGGCCGGTCGTGCGCTCATGTGCGAGTGGATTCGCGGGATTGCCGAATTGGTTCACGTAAAACCCACCCGGAATTTCTTCAGCCAGCCGCGCGGCCACATCCTGGTAATACTCTGGGTGCCCGCGCGTCACGTCCGAGCGGGTCAGGCGCACTTCCGCGCCCAGAGCTTTGACGTGGGAAATCTTCTCCTGCGACATCTTATCGGGGATGACCAGCAACACGCGATAACCCTTGGCGCCCGCGACCAAGGCAAGACCGAGGCCGGTATTGCCCGCCGTTGCTTCGACGACCGTGCCACCCGGTTGCAGTTTTCCCTCGCTTTCGGCGGCTTCAATCATCGCGAGCGCGACACGATCCTTAATCGAACCTGTGGGATTTTGGCTCTCGAGCTTGAGGAAAAGCTGACACGGCCCGGTATCAAACTGGGTAATCTCAACCAGCGGCGTATCGCCAATGAGCGAAAGAATCGTTGGCGGTTTCTTCGTTGACTCTTCGGTGGGCGCAGGGATTTCGATCATGGTGATCTTATCATTCTACCGAAGATTCGCCCTTGTGTGACCACTCCGAGGCACTGTCTTCGAGAAATTGCTGAAGCACCGGAAACCTCATTTCGCCGTAGTTCAAAGCAAAACGAAGATCGGCACCTTTGAAAATCCAGGTCGTTGGAATCCACGAAAGCGGCAGACCGGCGAATCGCTTGATCTTATTTCCGGTGCGAGGGCCAGGATCGGCCAGGATGATTACATTGGGTTGGTCGGCAATGCTGAATTTCTGCAGCATGGCTCGTCCGTCATCGCCGTTGTTCCAAACCGAGACAAAATAAAACTTCACCCGCGGATTATCCTTGACCGTTCTCGACCAACCACCGCTTTTGAGTTCGGCCTGGCAATTCGAGCACCATGGCGCCCAAAGATGGACGACGCTGAGGTTGGGCGATTGGATCGCCGTCAGAATCTTTTGCTCGGCAGGAGGATGAGTCACGAGCTGGTAATCATCGACCTCGGCTCGAATTGAAGCAGTTACCATAATCGTCGTTAAGATCGACAGTCGTAAGAACGCCATGTTACTCACAGACAATATGATAAGGGGAAAACGCCTGATGCTCAACGTTCAACGCGGAGTTTCGCGGCTTGGGGGAGCGCACGCGCCTCGCGTGCTGGAGATGGCGCCCCCGCCATCGCGAACTTTAAAAGGGTGTTGCTGCGAGGCGCGAAAACCGACACGCGAGGGCGCGTATGCTCCCCAGAGTTGACCTGCGCCACGAAAACACCTACTGTGCGCCTCCGTCCCCCCGCTGCTTTAGCTGCGCGGAAATTTCGGGCAGTCATAGACTGCCGCCACAGGGCTGAAGGAGACCTTATTTAATTATGATTCAGATGCAGGATTTGATGTCGAAGCCGATGCCTGATTTCAGAGAAGGCAGCATCGTCAAGGGACGTATACTCGAGGTCCGTCCGCACGAGGTTCTGGTAGACATCGGCTACAAGTCCGAGGGCGTAATCTCGATCAGCGAGTTTGAGGACGTTGAGAATTTGGAAGTCGGCGACGAGGTCGATGTGTTACTGGAGCGGCTCGAGAACGACGAGGGTATGGTCGTGCTTTCCAAAGAGAAGGCCGCCTATCGGCAAAATTGGAACAAAATCACAAGCGTGTTTCAGGGCGATGGTCTGATCAAAGGCAAGGTAAGATCGGTGGTCAAAGGTGGACTTATGGTGAACATTGGCGTGGAAGCGTTTTTGCCTGCATCGCAGATCGACATCGTCCCTCCACGAGATTTGCAGCAGTTCGTCGGCAACACCTACGATTTTAAGATCGTCAAAATCAATGATGATCGTCGCAATGTTGTCTTGAGCCGGCGCGAGCTGATCGAGCAGGAGCGAAGCGAAAAGCGGCAGAAATTCATGGAAAGCGTGAACGTCGGTGATCGTGTGGCCGGCACAGTGAAAAATCTCACCGACTTCGGGGCGTTCATCGATCTTGATGGTATGGATGGTCTGCTCCATATCACCGATATGACGTGGGGTCGGCTCGGGCATCCCAGCGAATTGGTGAAAGTCGGTCAGCAACTCGACGTGGTCGTGCTCGACATCAACAAAGAGAAGGAACGTGTCTCGTTAGGCTTGAAACAGACCCAGAAAAATCCGTGGGACCAGATCGAAGAACGCTTCCCGGCCGGTCAGCGCGTTAAAGGCAAGATTACGAACCTCGTGCCGTATGGGGCGTTCGTGGAGCTGGAAGAAGGCGTCGAAGGTCTCATTCACGTGTCCGAACTCTCCTGGACGAAGCGAATCATGCGACCGTCCGATATTTTGAGTGTCGGCCAGGAGGTTGAAGCCGTCGTACTTGGAGTGAATAAGGAGGAGCAAAAGATTTCGTTAGGCCTGCGTCAGCTTGAGCCGAATCCGTGGGACGAGATCGAGAAAAAATTCACCATCGGCAGCCGGATTAAAGGCAAGATTCGGAACATGACTGCATATGGCGCATTCGTAGAGCTGGAGGAAGGAATCGACGGTATGATCCACGTTTCCGACTTGAGCTGGACTCGCAAGATCAATCACCCAAGCGAAGTTTTTAAGAAAGGCGACGAAGTCGAAGCTGAGGTCATTGATATTGATAAGACAAACCAGCGGATAAGCCTTGGGATGAAGCAGCTGACCGAAGATCCGTGGAAGAACATCGATCAGAAATATAAAATCGGCGATCTGGTCAATGGCAAAGTGACCAAGCTCGCCAGCTTCGGAGCGTTTGTGCAGTTGCAGGACGATATCGATGGACTCGTCCACATCTCACAGTTGAGCGAAAATCACGTCGCTAAAGTAAAAGATGTTCTCAAGGTCGGCCAGGAAGTCGAAGCGCGCGTCATAAAAGTGGACAAAATCGAGCGCCGGATCGGATTGTCGATCAAAGCGGCCAACTATTCCGAGGAACAGCTACGCAAAGAAGCCGAAACATTCGACACTCTCCGTCCCGGAGAAGACATGGTCGGCCTGGAGAAGGCCTTCGCCGCCGCTGAGCAGGAAGAGTATCGTCCCGGCGAATCCAAAAAAGCTTCTAAAGAACCAAAAGAATCCAAACGCGAGTCCAAGAAAGAATCCAAGAAGAAGTGACGGCGCGTGTTTGCGCTGAGCACGTCGATGCAGTGACGTCACTAAGGTCGAGAGTCGACCTAGGAAAGGACCAGCGACAGATCAGGTGGCAGGCCCAAGTAGAACTGGCGCACAGTTTCATAGCGGTTTTCCGAAAAGAACCCCTGATGCCCGGGCGTTTGGATATCGCGAAAGTACCGTTCCAGGCGGTTCCGCATGTCGCGCACGCCGGACCCGCTACAATTCGAGGAGAACGCGAAGGTGAGGAACAAGACGTTTCGTGAACTCGACGGAATCGCCGGCCGATAGATGCGACCATTCAGGACAGTTGAAAGTCGCGAGCTCGGGAAAATCCGAATAGTAAATTCCGGGAGCACGCGTCATTTTCAGAAACGGATCCCAAGTTCTCACCCGCGGCGTGTCACGGTCCTCAAGCTGTCTCAACGCGCCGCTGTGCGGAAGGCGAACGAAAACGATTTTCCCGCCACGCGACCGAATCTTTCCCACGGCAGTGGTGACGTCGGCAAATCGCTTTTGAATTGCTTCATTCATCTTTGCCATAAACACGTCTTTCGGAATGTAGGTGGGCGGCGGTGGCGGCGTAAAAAGCGGAATCCAGATTTGCTGGATTTCCCGCGCTAACTCGCTACCGGGCCGGGCGCACTCCTCCCACATTCGGGCGCGGCGTTCGCGATCGACAGTTTGAAAGTACGGCGGAAGGCGCGGCGGAACGAGTGCGTAAGGCCGATTTGGTATTGGCAGTTGCTTCAAATACTCGTCAAGGGTGAGCCTCTCCTTTTTTAAAAAAGCGACATGTTCTTCCAGTGGGAAGGCGAGGTACTGGCTGGCACGTTGGGCAAGCGTTTGGTCGTGGTAACGGCGGACAGCTTTTTCGCCCCGCTCCATTGGTGGCGTTCCGGGTGGAGCGAGAAACAAACGCGGAACAAAGCTGCAAATGATCGTGCCGTGAAATGTTTGATCATTAGCCAAATCTTCGAGAACCGGATATGCGCAGCCGCCACCCATCGCGAGCTGGATGGGGCGTTTGCCGAAACCCTTTTGCAGTTCATCCAGGTCGAAATCGAACCAACCGCGCGAATCGCCAATGACGACAAGCGATTCAGGCGCTACCGCGCGCCGGCGCAGTGACCAAAGATCCGGGTTATCGGTGAGAGTCGGAGCGTAACCGAGCGATCTGCAATAAAGCTCCCATGCAGTCGTCGCGCCAAGCGCAACGAGAAGGACGACAACCGTTATGCCACGCCATTGGATCGGTGGAATCGGGCGTTCGAATTCCAGTGGCGGTCCGCCGTGAATCTGTTCTTCGCGCGGCGGCCGCCGAAAGAATAAGCGTGGAAGCCGAAGTCGTTCCTTAAAATTGGAAATAGATGAAGGCATTGCTAGTTCCTTGGGTAAAGATGATTGCGCACGCCATGAGCGCCCAGGATGCGGTCACGATCCACCGCGGCAGACGTGTAACCGCGGTTTCGATGTTGCTGTCACGCAGCGACCAATGCACGCTGATAAGCCCGATGGTGACGGCTGCCACCTGGAGCATCTCGCGCGTGGTAAGAATCGCGTCACCGCGCGGATGCTGACCAAACATTCCGGCAAGCATCCGACTGGCGACGCTAAAATCAGACGCGCGAAAATAAACCCACGCGATGCAGACCGCCCCGTAAGTTGCAACACCCGCCAGGATGCGGGTAAAAGCGTTGTTCGCCCACGCTTTGTCTTCAAACAAGATTCGGCAAACCCGCTCGATAACCAAATACGAGCCGTGTAACAAGCCCCAGACCACAAAAGTCCAGGCGGCGCCGTGCCAGAGACCACCGAGAAACATAACGATGACGAGATTCACCGCGGCCCGGAATGGCGGGACCTGATTTCCGCCGAGCGGAATGTAAAGATAATCGCGCAGAAAAGTGGAGAGCGAGATATGCCAGCGTCGCCAGAAATCAGAAAAGCCAACAGCAGCATATGGAAAGCGAAAGTTATCTTTGAGATGAAAGCCAAGAGTTAAGGCCGCGCCGATGGCACACGTCGAGTAGCCGGCAAAGTCGCAAAAGATTTGTCCGGCAAATGCGATCACACCCATCCAGGAATCGAGCGCAAGGAGCGGACCGGGATAACCGAAGACACGATCGGCGGAACCGGAGAGTAATGTGTCAGCAAGCACAATTTTTTCGAAAAGACCGAGCGTCATCATTGCCAATCCCCACAAAAATTGGCTGACCTTCAACGTTGGCGGCCTAACAAGTTGCGGAAGAAAATCACCGGCCCGCACGATCGGTCCAGCAACGAGCTGCGGGAAAAACGAAACCGCAAGGATAAAATCGCGCAGCGATTTTGTCGGCTGCAACACGCCGCGATAAATGTCGAGCGTGTAGGAAAGCGAATGAAAAGTGTAAAAGGAGATTCCAACCGGCAACAGGATGTCAAGGTGCGGCGGTTGATAAATGATTCCGATGCGCGCGACCAGCCACTGGAAATTTTGAAGCAGAAAATTCCCGTATTTGAAAAATCCGAGCATGCTCAGGTTCATGCAGACGCTCGCGATCAACCATCTGCGGCGTGCTTTGCGATCTTTCGCCTTGCCGATCTGTCGGCCGAGCCAGAAATCCATTGCCGTTGTGGAAAAGAGCAGCGCAGCGAACGGTGGGTTCCATGCGCCGTAGAAGACGTAACTCGAGACAACGAGGAAATTTTTGCGCGCGTTCCATGAATGAATGCTCCAATAGAGACTGACAACCAACACAAAGAAGACAACGAACGTCAGCGAGTTAAAAAGCATGGGTGAGTCGGCCCTTCTTAACTGAAGATGCGAATACTGCCAGCAGATTTCGCAGAAGCGCTCGCCGAATAAGGTAGCCGGCTCCTACGTTTTCGATTTGCGGTCTCCTACTGGACTCCTGGCTTCCAGATTCCGGTTCGTTTTCATCCCCCGTAGTCCGCGGTCGGGATTCATACGTAGCAATCGATATATTTGATACCTGAACCGGTATTAAAGATTACTACCCGTTCGCCAGGACCGATTTTGCCATCGCGGCGCAGCGATCTTAGCGCGGCGAAACACGCGGCGCCTTCCGGCGAAACGAACAGGCCTTCCTTTGAACCAACTTCCCGCGAGACACGGATCGTCTCTTCGTCATCGACCGCAACGGCGCCTCCATGGGATTCACGAAGAATTTTTAGAATCAGAAAATCGCCGATCGCCTTGGGGACCCGCAGGCCGGACGCAAGCGTGTGAGGGTTGGAAAACTCGGCCGCAAACTTTTCCCCCGCGTCGAACGCGCGTACAATTGGCGCGCAGCCCCTGGCCTGAACCGAGAACATGCGGGGACGGTTCCTGCCAATCCAACCGAGAGTTCCCATTTCATCGAACGCTTTCCACATCCCAATGAGTCCGGTGCCGCCACCGGTCGGATACAGAATGACGTCTGGCAGTTTCCAATCCAGTTGGTCCGCTAATTCGTAGCCGAGTGTTTTCTTTCCTTCCAGGCGATACGGTTCCTTCAGAGTCGCCATGTCGAACCACCCTTCCTTTTCTTTGCGACGCCTTATTTCCTCGCCGCAATCGGTGATAAGGCCTTCGATGAGATAGACGTGTGCGCCGAGCTCACGGCATTCGATGACGTTCGCACGCGGTGTGTCACGCGGCATAAAAATATGCGCTTCGAGACCAGCACATGCAGCATAAGCGGCGAGTGCGCTGCCGGCGTTGCCGGCACTCGGCGCGGCGAGTTTGGTCGCGCCGAGATGTTTCGCCATTGAGACTGCCACCGACATCCCGCGCGCTTTGAAACTTTGCGTTGGATTCAGCGACTCATCTTTGATCCAAAGATCGACATCGTTCGCGAATCTTTTTGCTCGAAGTAGCGGTGTGTCGCCTTCACCTAACGAAACCGGCTCGACATCTGCTGGCAACGGCAGCAGTTCGCGATAACGCCACAATGATTTCTCGCGAGTGCCGAAGGTCTCGCGCAAACTTGACCGTTTTAAACGGTCAAGTTTCCCAGCGGCGGCAAGATTATAGATTGCAAAAAGGGGCTTGCCGCACGCGGTGCAAAGATTTTGGAGACGCGTCCACTTGTGGCGCAGCCTGCACGCCGTGCACTCGAGATGCGTCAGAAACATTCGTGAATGGAGCGTACATTTTGCGCGGCCGCGAGTTTCCGAGGAGCACAGGCTGCCAGCCTGTGCTCCCCAGAAGAACATCGCGTGCAACGCAATCTTTATGTTAATCACGATCCAATGATTCAGACTGTCGCTCGCCGCCCGTGGTACCGCCGGTCGTTAACAATGCAGATAATGATCGGGCTGGTTGTGGGCGGTCTGATTGGGTGGGTCCGACCCGATTGGGGGACGGCGATTTATTTTCTCCGCGATATTTTCATTAACCTGATCAAGTCGATCATCGCACCGCTCGTCTTCTCAACCGTTGTGGTGGGAATCGCAGGTGCGGGCGCTCTGCGAAAAGTGGGACGAATGGGAATCAAAGCGCTGATCTTCTTCGAGATCGTCACGACTGCGGCGCTCGTCATCGGGCTGGCCGTTGTGAATTTCACCAAACCGGGATCAGGCGTCACGCTCGCGCCGAGCAACGTCGATATCGTTAAAACCATTGGTCAAAGCCACCCGACAACGTTCGTAGAGACACTCGTCCACGTATTTCCATCGAGCGTGATCGATGCGATGGTACGTGGGGACGTGTTGCAAATCGTCGCGTTCTCCGTGCTTTTCGCACTCGCCGTGTCGGCAGTTGGCGAAAAGGGACGACCAATTATTCGCGCCATGGAAAGCCTGGCGCAGATCATGTTCAAGTTCACCAGTTACGTGATGGTATTCGCTCCGATTGGAGTCGGTGCGGCTATGGCGCACACCGTCGCGACCCAGGGTCTGGGAGTGCTCACCAACCTCGGCAACCTCATCATGTCGCTCTACCTAGCCCTGGTCGTTCTTATCGCTCTGATTTTCGGCCTGGTAATCCTCATCGCCCGAGTTCCACTACGACAATTTACGCGCGCCGTGCGCGAGCCCGCGACCCTGGCATTTGCCACAACGAGCAGCGAATCAGCTTTGCCCAAAGCGATGGAGGCGATGGAACGCTTTGGGGTACCGCCGCACATCGTCGGCTTCGTCATGCCAACCGGCTATTCGTTTAATCTCACAGGGTCGACATTGTACCTGGCTATGGCTTCGGTGTTCGTCGCACAAGCGGCCGAGACAACCATGGGCTGGCACATGGGCATCACTCAGCAGATCACGATGATGCTGACTTTGATGCTGACCTCCAAGGGCGTGGCCGGTGTCCCGCGCGCGTCGCTTGTTATCCTGCTGGCGACGTTGAATTCATTCGTGCCGGCAGGCCTGGGACCGGTTGGGGTAGCACTCATCTTCGGCGTGGACGAGTTAATGGACATGGGACGCACCTGCGTCAACGTGATCGGCAATTGCCTCGCGACTGTCGTTGTCGCGCGCTGGGAGAAAGAATTCGATGACAATCGCGCGCGCATTTTTGGGACGCCAGCGGAAGCTGAACGCGACTTAAAATCTGGCGATATCGCCTTCGCCGACGCGGTTACGCAAGGCGACTAAGATCGACAGTCACTGATGAGACGCCCGAAAGTAAATGCCGGTTTGCTGATGTTTCGCAGCCGAGCTGGCAACCTTGAAGTCTTACTCGTGCATCCAGGCGGCCCGTTTTTGGCGAAGCAAGGCTCCGGGCGCAAACAAGCGTTTCCCGAAATCAATCGCGCAGAATTTTTTGATTGAAGAAGCGAGGCAAAGGATCAATCCAGCGCAGATCGCTTTTTCTAGAACGAGTCAGTGACGTGTTGAAGGCACAAGACCAAATCATTTCAGATCGGCCGAAATGATTTGTCTACAATCGTCAACGCCGAGTTCAGCGGTAGACGGACAATCAACTGAGCAGCGGCTAATGCCTGCTTGGTGGCTAGAGGTTGAGCGGTTCGATGGGCGTAACGCCGTTGACTACTTCGATCGGCACGGCGACCGAGCCAACTTGCGGTCCAGCACTGGTCAGAGTTGGAACTGGCGCACGCCGGGGACGCATTGGTTTGCCCGCAAGCAGACAAAGCATAAGCCAGATTATGCCAAAAAAGATTGCGGCGAGCACGTCGGTCAAGTAATGCGCACAGAGTGCAACCCTGCTAAAGCCGACTACCAAAATAAATAACGCAGCGGTAGCTAGCGTGAGGCGACGCCAGAGGCGGTTCTTGATTGAAGGCATAACGAATAGAGCGAGTTGCCCATAAAGCAAAGTCGCTCCGATGGTATGTCCGCTGGCGAAACTGTAGCCCGACCAGTCCACGAAGTACCCAGCAACAAACGGACGGTGCCGATGGACGAGAACTTTGAGCCATTCGTTAAGCAACATCCCTCCCGGCACAGCCACAATCAGAGTTACCACCGAAGGCCACCAGCGCTTCCACAGGAAAAACAAAAGGAGACAAAAAAGAGCAAATCCAATCCACTCACTCGAACCAATCTCACTAAATACTCTCAGCACCGCTACGAAGCTCCTGCTCAAATGGGCATGGAACCAGGTTGCAACCTGATTATCGATCCCGGCCAGAGGATTAGCCATCGCCAGGGCAGTACAACCTTGGGGGTAAACGAGGGGGTTGATCACAAAAGATCCGAGTAAATTAATCCTGGTCGCAAGCAAGTCAAATGCCTCTGGTAAATCGCCCGATTTCTTCCGAGAAGCACTCCATTTACGCCCTTTGCGAAACACCGCTTGCTCAAATAGCTATAATCCTATACATCGCGTTGTGCTGGCTCAGCCGATACAAGATAGACAAGGACGCACCTGACTCATTATGAAAACGCTTCAGATATCTTTCCTTTGCCTTTTTCTCGGCTCAATCGCCACCGCAGTGGCCGGGCCCGAGTTCCAGCCGCAACCGGCCCCGAGCCCAGCGGACGAAAATTCACACGATATCTTTTCCAGCGAAGCGCTCTATACCTTCCGTAGCGATTTCCGGGATGACAATGGCAAACTCGGTCATGGGGACTCCCTCTACGATGACTTTAGCTACGACCATCGTTTCCTGATAACCGGGAAGTGGTACTTCCGGACGGGAATCGAATACGAACGGTTCGATTTTGACGGCACGGACAACGGCTTGCCCGATCACCTGCAAGCGCTCTATGGCCACCTGGCGGTTGAATACATAGTAAAAGATCACGCCGGCGCCGGCATCGAGATCGATCCCGGCACGTATTTTCAAAACGACATCACGGGTGATTCAGTCGATGTACCGTGGAGGGCGTTCGTGAGTTTCCCGCTCAAGAAGGACAAGATTTTCGGAGTAATCGGTCTCGGTGGCGCGATTTTTCAGAATCCGATCGTCGCTCCCGGCGGTGGTCTTATCTGGTTGATCAGCGACCAACTTCGCCTCGAAGGGGTGTTTCCAAAGCCGGCGCTGGTTTACCAACCAAACGATGACTGGCAGTTCCGGATTCAGGGGAATCTCTTTTATGAGGGTTTTCGCACTGACGACGTCTTCACGACCCAGAAGAAAATCCAACTCCAAAACGCAGTCGTGCAGTACAACGAGGACCGTATCGGTCTTCAGGCCAAGTTCAGGGGGATCAGGCATCTCAGTATCGTTGCCGGGGGTGGGTGCACGTTTTTTCGCGAGTTCGACTTCTTTCGGGCACATCGTCGTGCGAAACTAGATCCTGCACCCTACGTCCAACTCAGTCTCGAAGCGAAGTTCTAAGGCGTTAAGATAGCTCGCAACTTGTAGCCGCCTCGCTGTGTCGAGGCGCTCGCCACCTGTTGCTGGCAGTGGGCACGGCGACACAGCGTCGTGGCTACACTGATGAGCCGGCTGCCATAGCTTGCAGTTACGGAAAAATCTCGTCGAGCTTGCGTGCGATCGATTGACTGCCGCGCACCTTTAAACGGCCGGTCAGGTAGGCCCATGTGCCTTTTAGTTTTCCGTTCGACATCGCCACCCAGTCCTTGTCGCTGGTGATGAATGTGACACTTGGATTACCGATCTTGCCCCGGCCCATTTTGAATGTCCCATCGTTCACGTCGATCCACCATTCGCCACCGGACGATCCGCTCAACCGCCACTGGTAGCGCGCGTGCACGCCTTTGGCTTTGTCCGCACGAAAACTCTGACGCATCCCGTTAAACACGTCTTGCGGCGTCGCATTCGGTTTCTCACCTGAAGCGGCGCTCGCGAAACCAGCCGATCCAAGAATGGCTACAGCGATCAACGTCGGTAGGTAAGCGGCGGTGTATCCGGTTCTCATCTCTCGAAGGTCTAACTGGAAATCGCGCCAACAGCCAAGTTGGATGTGTATCACTGCTCGCTTCGTTGCAAGAGCAGTCCTGCGCCAATAAACGTGACGATCGCGCCGCCGAAAAGCGCGACAAGGTCAACGAGGTAAAACGCGACGCTTGCGTGGTACATGTTCACCAGTCGAAAGGCGCGGCAAAAGTGGGTTAGGGGGAATAATTCTGAGAGGTAGCGAACCGCCTGCGGCAGTTGCTCGAGCGGCGCGAATGCGCCGGAAAGGACAAACACCGGCAGAAGAAAGAAAACCGAGAATGGAATCGCCTGGGTTTGTGTCCGTGAGAACGTCGAAATGAGCAATCCAAGCCCAAGCGAACAAAGCAAAAAGAGCAAGCAGATCAGGCCGAGCACAGGCATTTGATAAAACTTCACTGCAAAATGCCACGAACTCAGCGCCATGATCACGACAATCAACAAGATCGAGACAGCGAGATACGGCAGGATCTTTCCAATAACGATTTCACCGCGCTGCAACGATGTAACCAGCAATTGATAAAGCGTGCCCGACTCGCGTTCGCGCGCAATCGTGCAGGCCATGAGCGTGACCGTGAGCAATTGCAGAATCAGCCCGATGATCCCCGGAATAACGAAATCGATGACGCGCGATTTCGGGTTATAAAGAATTTTGCTCTCGGCCGACCAGGGTTCCATGAGCGCGACAAATTGTTTGCGGACCTCCACGCGCAATTTTTTGCCAAGCTCGATCACGTCTTCAGGCAGGTTTTCGACGATCAAATCACGCTCTTTAATTTGAAAGTCGGCCAAACTTTTCTGCACTGCGCCTTCCGCAGCCGCAGCTGTATTGATGTCGGCCCCATCGAGATAAAGCGGCAACGGTTTCGGATTGCCGGCCTTCAGGGTGTCGCTCCAGCCTGGCGGAATGACGAGCGCGGCCTGGACGCGATTGCCCAGAAGGTCGGATTCATTCGCGATGTCGGTTGGCGCTTGTCGCCAGTGAAACGTTTTGTTTTTCAAAATGATTTCGATGAACCGGTTCGTCTGCGCGGTGTTATCGCGGTTTATGAGTAGTGCTGGGATATCGTTGATCTCGCTTGTTTCGAATGCGTGACCGAACAGTAAAGTGAAAAGCGGTGGAAGGATCAACAGCAGCAGGAGCACGCGCCGGTCACGGTAAATGTGGAGAAATTCTTTGTAAGCAACACTGGCAATGGCGGTGAGCGATGGCGCATTCATGTGGCCTCTGGCAAAAAAAGAAAACATCGAACGTCGAACACCGAACACCCAACATCGAATCTTAATCCCTCTCTGTGTTCGCCAACCGCAACAGCGAATTCCAACGATCGGTCTTCAAGATCGCCCTTGGCATGAAACGGGCGTCGTTCGGCGTTCGATGTTCGGCGTTCGGTGTTCGGTGTTTTTCCCTTCATTCAGCTTGGATGCTTGTCAGCAGCGCGTCATAGCGCTGGGAATAAGCGGTAAAGACGTCTTCCATGTCCGGCTCGACCCAGCGTTCGCCGTGCAGTTTCAAGTCCGGAAATGGCCAGTGCGTTTTCCAGCTTGCCATCAGTTTCTCGGCGTCGGCCGAATAGATTCGCAAAGCGCCACTGCGAAGTGAAACACCGAGCACTTCCGGAAGATTCCGTAAGCGGACAAGCGCGGGCATTACCGGATCGACATCAATCTCGAGCAGCTTGCTCCGAAAACTTGACTTTAAATTTCGCGGCGGCGCTTTGGCCAGCAACCGTCCGCTCTCGATGAATCCTACTTCGGTGCAGCGCTCGGCTTCATCCATGTAATGGGTCGTGACAAAGATGGTTTTACCTTCGTGGCCCAAATCGTAGAGCAAATTCCAGATTTGCTGGCGGTGTACCGGGTCGAGCCCCGACGTCGGCTCGTCGAGAAAGAGCAATGGCGGCTCGTGAATCAACGCGCAACCGAGCGCGAGCAGTTGGCGCATCCCCCCGGACAAACTTCCGGCCGCCGTTTGGCGCTTTTCTTCGAGGTCGGTTAGGCGCAACAACCGCCCAATTCGCGTTTGCAAGGTCGCTGCCGGCACGCCACACGCTCCCCCAAAAAAACGGAGATTTTCTTCAACCGTCAGATCGGGATAGAGGCTGAAACGCTGCGCGACGTAACCAAACTTTGCCCGCACGACTTGCCGATCTTTCCAAACATCGTTACCCGCGATGGTTGCATATCCGCTGCTCGGATGAGTCAGGCCGCACAACATTCGGATGGTGGTTGTCTTGCCCGCGCCGTTCGCGCCGAGAAAACCAAAGATCGTTCCAGATTCGATTGTAAGAGTGAGACCACGCACGGCGTGGACTTCACCGAAATTCTTGGTCAGATGATCGAGCACAATCACCGGTTGATTCATTGTCGAGACCCTAATTGCGATGAGGCACTCGAATTTGCAACCACCGGCAGCGTCTGATAGGTAGAATCGCACATGAAAATCGGACTACCGTTTCTATTTGCCACGCTTTTGTTGGCGCGACCGGCATTCGGCGACGCAGTGTCGGAGCTCGCCACCTTTTCTGTTTTCGACAAGATCAACATCAACGAGCTCGCCAAAACCGAGGTCAAAACCATACACGGCCCGCCGATGAGCGGGCGGTTCCTTTCCGTCCAGAGCTGCTACGTGATGCCCGGTTCGCCTGCGCAACAAATCGAAGCGATCGGCCAGTGGGACCCAACCAGGCATCGTGAATTAAAGGTCTTTCTTCATTCGGATCTCCCAGCCGCGCCGACAGTCGCGAACTTCGCCAAATTAAAGAGTGCGCCGGACAACAGCTCCGTTCGCGCGCTCGTCAACTCGACACAGAAACTGAGTTCAGATCTGCAAATCAGCCGCGGCGAAGGGAAAAAGCTTTCCGGCGGTAGCGCGAGTGGCGGCGGAGCGATGCCGGCTGAGGTGCTGGCATTCTGGAGCGAGATCCTCGCCGCCCGGGCAAAAAGCTTCGCATCCGGTGGGATTTCTGCGCAACCGCCCTACGACTACGGTGGCGAAACGATTCGGCCAGGCGACGAGGTAAATAGTTTGCTGAAAGAGCAGGAGAAAATCCGTAAACAGTTCTCCGGGCTTCTCGCTGAAACCGGGATCGGTCGGGGTGCTGGATCGCTCAGGCCGGAGCTTTATTGGGAGCTTCTCGACGTGGACGATCAAGGCGTACTGACGCTCGGCGCGTTTTACAGCCGCCCGGGAACGAATGGAGCTTATCAAGCGGCGGACGTGCTTTACTATGCAAGCGGAGGTTATTATGTTGCACTCACTCTCCATCAAATGTGGCCGGTGACAGCAGGTGGAAAAGCTTCCACACTGGTATGGCGCGGAGATATGACTTCCTCAGCTTCACTCGCGTCTCTGCACGGGGTGGAACGACTGGGCTCGGAATCGGCCATGATGAAAAGTATTTCCAAAGCGATCACGCTATTTCGTAAAGACATGGGGCGTTAGGCACCAAATGAGACGTTCCCGCGCGGGTAAAGATCAACCAAGCGACGCCACCAGCGCAGTCGTCTTGAATCGAATGAAAGTTCGCGATCGCGGCGGTGTGACCCGTGGCGCGTGCATTCCCCGATCCGTTACGGTCGTGTTCATTTTTTTATCCGCCACGATGCCGGTCTTTGCCGACGAATTGAAAGTCGATTGGCTCGAGCCGTTGTCGTCGTTGACGGGCGAATATTCGGCCGAGGAAACCTACGTGAGCGATGCATCTGTCAGTCGCCACAGCCGCACGATCGAAGATTTCAATGAGCATGACACCATCCTGCGTCTGCTTTTGACACCCAGGGCAAAGATTGGCGTGGTGCGACTCGGACTGGAATGGGAGCACTACTCGTTCGGGCTTCCCTCGCGCACGCCGTTGCCAAATACATTGCAGGAATTAAGCGCCGTCATTGGACTCGATATCCAAGTCTCCGATTCCATTCTGATGCGCGTGGAAACGCAACCCGGATTTTACGGCACAAACAATTTCGATTCTGATCAAATTAACGCACCGTTCATCGCCGGCGGCACTTATATTTACAACCCAAATCTGCAATTCGTTCTCGGCGTCAGCGTCGATGTAGAGCGCGAATATCCAGTGATACCGGCAGCTGGCATTCGCTGGAAATTGGCGCGGCAATGGGTCGCCAACGCCGTTTTGCCGACGCCACGAATCGAGTACGAAGCGACCAAAGCCGTCACACTTTACGCCGGGGCCAACATCAAGCAGACCAACTTCCGGGTAGATGACGATTTTGGGACCAACCACCACATTCCCAGTCTTGATCACGCAGTTCTTAGCTACAGCGAGTTGCGTGGCGGTATCGGTGTCGATTGGAAAGTTTCGTCGATAGCGACACTAAGTGCAGAAGCCGGTTATCAGCCATATCGCAGCTTCGACTTTTATCGCGCCGAAGTGCGCTTTCACGAAGACGGCAGCGCACCATACGGAATGTTGTCATTGCACGGCGCGTTCTAATACAAATCTTTGCGCCGATGCGCAAATACCTCCATTCGACTTCGCACTGAGTTGACAACCTCTGGTGATATTTCCGCCTGCAAAAGCTCTTCACGATCGGCTGATGCCGCGGCGATAATTGCGCCGTAAGGATCGATAATCGCGGAAGTCCCACAAAAAGTGACGCCGTCATCTGTGCCCACTCGGTTCGCCAGAACCAGGTAGCTTTGGTTTTCAATCGCACGCGCCAGCGCCAGGATGCGCAAATGCTCCACCCGAACCAACGGCCAGGCTGACGAAGTGACGAACGCGTTCGTTCCATGTTTTAGCGCCAGCGTCCGGCACATTTCCGGAAAACGAAGATCGTAACAAATACTCAGCCCGAGATTGAACGGGTCGATCCGGCAATTGACGAATTGGTTGCCCGGTGTGAGACAGCTGGGTTCATCGAGGGGGTCGGCCGTAACCAAATGGGTCTTGCGATATTTCGCAGCAATTTCACCCGCCGCATCAAGAACGACTTGCGCGTTGTAAATGCTGTCGCCCTCGCGCTCGGAAATACCGCAGACGATTGCGAGCGATAATTCTCGCGCGACCTTTTGCAGTTCGCCAACTGCTCCATCAACCCACGGTTTCGCATGTTTTTGAATCGCCGGCATGGAGTAGCCGGTGTCGACCATCTCCGGAAAAACAACCAACTCGGTACCCGATTGTTTCGCAAACGCTGCAAACTCACGGACTTTCGCGAGGTTACCGTTTAGATCGCCAGGCAGGCAGGAAATTTGGGCAGCGGCAATTTTCATGGGGAGCACACGCTTCCAGCGTGTCGTGTTCGGCATCCTGCCGGACACTACTTCGTTTGGCAAGATGCCAAACGACCCACGCAAGATGCGTGCGCTCCCCACTCATCGCAAGGTTCTGTCGAGCGCGCCGATCTTGCCGGTTTCCGGCCATTTTGAAGCCACGCCAAGAACGACCAGAATCGTGCCGATCCCGCCGGCGACAACCGAAATTACCGGACCGAACAGAGCTGCGGTCAGGCCCGATTCAAGCGCTCCGAATTCGTTCGAGGTCCCAATAAAAATATTGTTCACGGCTGAGACTCGACCGCGCATCTCATCGGGCGTGACAAGTTGCACGATCGAGCCACGAATGATCACGCTCACGCTGTCGAAGGCGCCGATGAGAAAGAGCAAAGCCAGCGAGAGCCAGAGAATTTTCGAGCAGCCGAAAAGGATAGTGACAATTCCGAAGCCGGTGACACACCAAAGCAATGTTTTTCCAGCATGTTTCATCGGCGGGAGATAAGCGATCACGAGCGCCATCGCGAAAGCACCCACCGCCGGCATGGCACGCATCCAACCGAGGCCAACTGCTCCACAATGCAGGATTTGATCGGCAAAAATGGGAAGCAGTGCGGTCACGCCCCCAAGAAGCACCGCAAACAAATCGAGTGTGATCGTCGCGAGAATCACTTTCTTGCTAAAGACAAAGCGAATCCCGGCAATCAGACTTCGCCAGGTGCTGGTCTCCATCCGATTGGAGGAGCTAGATTTAGTTATGCGGATTGGCATAACCAGCAGGAAGAACACCAGCGCAAAAACCGCATCCAGCAGGTAAACAAACGGAAATCCAATATGCGCGACGAGCAAACCGCTGATTCCGGGTCCAACCACCGACCCAATTTGGAAAAAACTGTTGTTCCAGGTGACGGCGTTGGCAAAGGCGTCGCGCGAAACCAGCGTCGGAAAAAACGAACTGCGCGCAGCCCACGCGAAAGTGCGCGCCGCGCCATAAATCAAGAGCAGGGCGTAAATGATTGGAACCGAGGCATCGTCAAAATGGTAAGCCGGTTGGTGCCGTTCGAAAACCGCCGCGACTGCGCTCAAGAATTTATTACCAAGACGCAAGATCGATATCTGCGGGATGGCAAGGTGTTGCCACGAAACGAACGCGAGCGCGACCGAGATCAGTGCGCTGAAGATTTGCGAAATCAGGATGATTCGTTTGCGACTGACACGATCGGCCAGGTGACCCGCCGGCAACGAAAGCCCCACCACCGGGATTGCAATGACAAGACCGACCAACCCGAGCGCAGTTGCCGAATGGGTCCGCCGGTAGATTTCCCATTCCACCGCCACCGCCAGCATCTGCCGCCCGATGATCGAAAGCAAATTCCCGAAGGCGAACAAATTAAAACCACCAAACCGGAACGCAGCGTAAGGATCGTGCGGTCGAATTTCCGTAACGACAGGCCGAGTGGTTGCCGGACGTTGACCGCGCGGCGATTCGTAGCGACTGGCGGGGACGTCAGTCTTCTCAGGCATGTGCAAGTTTCCAATTTGGCCGACAGCTGGCAAGCCTTTGTCGGTCGTCCCCCCGCGGCGAGGCCCTTTCAGGACTGGCGCTTCGGAGAGGCCCCACAAAGGATTGCCGCCCTGCAAACGCGCCGCAACAGCAAGGCCTCAGATTCGGGAGCGCGAGATAATCGTGTCACCGTCAGAGCCAAATTGGCATTAGCACGGAGGCGCGTACGCTCCCGGAAGTCGTGATTTGTGTTTGAAAGAGCCATTCATTTTATGGTATTCGGGCATTCGGAGTGCCTCATGCAGTGCAGCGCCCTTGCCGTTCTTCTTTTGATTGGGATTACCGGAACTTTTGCCAAAGCCGGTGACCTGCGGGCCTCTTTGGCAAACGACGAGATGGCCCAAGCGCAGCGCTCCGTTTCCAAAGGTGCGTTTGAGGATTCAGTTGCTCATTGGAAAAAAGCCGAGGCTCTGTTTAAGCAGACGAAGGATTCGTTGGGTCAGGTTGACGCCCAGATACATCTCGCTGCTGCCTACCACGCACTCGGGCAGACGAACCTCGCTGTCGCGACCCTCATGCGGGCGCAGGAGTTAGCGCCGCTGGGCGACCAGAAACATCTCGCCCAGATCAAAGCTGCGCTGGGCGCGATCTACACCTTCGCGTCACCACCGGTCGAAGATCATAGCCAGCATGGCCAAATGTCCGAGCACGGGGACATCGCGGAGACGACCTTAAAGGAAAGCATCAAGCTCGCGCGCGTGGCGAAAGATCGACGCAGCGAGGCCGTGGCTCTGAACAATCTGGGCAACCTTTACAGCTACCGAAACAAACCCGAGGACGCGGTAAAACAATATAACGCCGCGATCGATTCAGCATCCAAGAGCCATGATAAAGAACTAGAATCGCAAGCCTGCTCGAATCTGGCTCGCGCCGCACTCGCCTCAGCTGATTACGAGAGCGCAAAAACGTGGACTGAGCGGGCCGTGGAGAAAGCATTCAAGCTTCCAAACTCGCACGAGAAAGCTTATCAGTTGCTCGGTTCCGGCCGCACGTTCAAAGAGATTTTTGCGGGCGCACCCGATCATGATAACAAGTGGCGCCTGCGCGCCTTTGAAACTTTCCAAAAAGCGGCGGCGGAGGCGGAGGCGATTGATGACAAACGGGCTCTTTCCTATGCCTGTGGTTACGAAGGCGAGCTTTATGAAGAGGAAAAGAAATACGACGATGCGCTGCCTCTGACGCGCAAGGCCCTGCTGCTGGCACAGGAACTCAATTCTCCCGACACAATTTATCGATGGGAATGGCAAAGCGGCCGGTTGCTGCACGCCAAGCATAACAATGAAGCCGCAATTGCCGCCTATCGCCGCGCAGTGGAAACGTTGCAGTTGATTCGCCACGATGTGTCACTGCGATATGGGAATCCAAACGCGCATTCCTCGTTCCGCCAAGTAGCCGGAGCGCTCTACTTCCAGCTGGCTGACCTTCTTTTGCAACGGGCTGATTCGGCCGCGAACGCCGTCGATCTTGATAAAATGCTGCTCGAGGCGCGCGACTCGGCCGAACTGCTCAAATCAGCTGAGCTCGAAGATTATTTCCAGGACCAATGCGTCAATCTGCTAAAATCGAAAATCACTAAAGTTGAGACGATTTCGGAGACAGCCGCTGTCGTTTATATCATTCCGCTTCCGAATCGGACAGAGATGCTGGTGAGCCTGCCCTCCGGCTTGCGCCGGGTAAAATCACCTGCCACTGACACCGATCTCAATAATGTGGCCCACCAGTTTCGAGTGAATCTCGAAAAGCGGACCACTTACGAATATCTCACTCAAGCCAAGCAACTTTACGATTGGCTGATCAAGCCGCTCGAGCCGCTGTTCGCGAATTCCAAAATCGACACGCTCGTTTTCATCCCCGACGGCGCGCTGCGCAATATTCCGATGGCTGCGCTGCACGACGGCCAAAAATACCTCATCGAGAAATATGCCGTCGCGGTTACGCCGGGGCTAACTCTGATGGAGCCGAGACCATTCAGGAAGGAAAACATTGTCCTGGCAGCAAATGGTCTCTCCGATGGTGTTCAGGGATTTACAGCGTTGCGTTACGTGCCGCAGGAACTGAGCAGCCTTAAAAAACTGTTCGGCGGGACTGAGCTCATGAACCAGCAATTCGTGAAGCCAAATGTGCAAAAAGAATTTTCGAAGGAGAACAACTACTCAATCGTTCACATCGCTTCGCATGGTCATTTCGATTCCGATGCGAAAAAAACCTTTGTTCTTACCTTCGATAGCAAATTAACGCTCGATGAGCTCGAGGGGTTGATTCGTCCCGCCCAGCTTCGCGATAAGCCGGTCGAGCTGCTCGCGCTCAGTGCCTGCCAAACCGCTGCCGGAGACGACCGCGCAGCACTCGGCCTGGCTGGCGTGGCAATCAAGGCCGGTGCACGCAGTGCCTTTGCCACGCTTTGGTTTGTGAATGACCAGTCGTCGGCTTTGCTCGTATCGGATTTTTATACGCAGCTCCGCGACCATCCCGACATCTCGAAGGCAAAGGCATTGCAAACCGCGCAGGTTAGATTGCTGGCCGACCAGCGGTATGCCCATCCTTGCTATTGGGCGCCTTATCTCATCATCGGCAACTGGCTGTAAGCCGTCTGATGAATCGGCTCCGAGGAGCGTTTGGCAAGCCTGCAGTAGCGAGCCTGATTCTCGGTATCGGTGTGTTCGTGATCATCGCCGGGGTGCGCGAACTCGGATTACTTCAATCCGCGGAATTTCTGGCTTACGACAAATTTCTTGCCTGGCGAGCTGGCGCAGAAACCACCGATCAACGTACGGTCATTGTCGAAATCACCGAGAGCGACATTGGAAGATATGATTTTCCGATTCCCGACGGTCTTCTCGCCAAGTTGCTCGAAACGATCGCCCGCGCCCAGCCAATGGCCATCGGGCTCGACATCTATCGCGACCTGCCCGTTCCGCGCGACGGCAGCCAGATCGCCGAGTTGAATCGCGTGTTGCAGCGGAACCAGAATATTGTTGGAATTTTCAAATTCGGTGACGCGGAACATCCCATCAAGATTCCGTTCGCCCCCGCGTTGGCAGAAACTCCGGACCGCTACGGATTCAATGATTTCCCGTTTGAGCTTGGCGCCGTGCGCCGGGGTTTTTTGTTTCTTTGGGACAATCAAGGAAACGTTTACCCTTCGTTTGCACTGGCACTTGCGCTGCAAGCTGGCGTCGCCGGCCAACAGGAAGGATCGACCTTTCGCATTGGCAAAACGGCTTTCCCGCGTTTCCGCGCGAACGAAGGCGGATACATACGCGCCCAAGATGGCGGGCATCAATTCCTCCTCGATTTCAAGAGCCCGCAAAAATTTGTCATCCGTTCGCTTGAGGATGTGCTTAGCAATCGCGTCACCGCGGAAACCTGGCGTGGCAAGATCGTTCTGATCGGCGAAGGCGCAGAGAGCGCGCACGACTTCGAAACCACACCGCTGCAGGTGAACGTGCCAGGGATCGAGCTTCACGCGCAGGCATTGAACCAACTGCTCCGCGCGGCAGAACACGGCGATAAAGTCACCACTTCCTGGGGTGAGCTTATGGAGATGGTATGGATTTTCGGATGGTGCTTTCTCGGGTGTGGAATCGGATTTTTTGTCCGCAAACCGATCGGGCTGCTAGCCGCGTGCTGCGGAGTCGCCGCCGCGCTGGCGGCGATTTGCTGGATCGCCTTCACCCGCGATTTGTGGCTGCCGTTCGTGCCGGCCGTGGGTAGCAACCTTGCCGCAGCGGCCATCGTCACAGGTTACACCCGCCATCAGGAGCGCAAAGATCGGGACACGCTCATGCGTCTCTTTTCGCAGCACGTCTCACGCACAATCGCTGAATCGATGTGGACGCATCGCGAGGAATTCATCGAGGGAAACCGGCCACGCCCCCAGAAACTCCTCGCCACGGTGCTCTTCACCGATTTCCGGAATTTTTCCACCGTCTCGGAAAAGCTCCAACCGGCCGAAGTAATGGAGTGGATTAACAATTACATGCAGGCTCTGGCCCGGCATATTGAGGTGCACGACGGTTTCATCAATAAATACATGGGAGACGCGATCATGGCGGTGTTCGGGTTCCCGCAGGCGCTCACCCCCGAGGCCGATAGCCGACGAGATGCAGCCAACGCCGTGCGCTGCGCGCTCGAAATGGGGGACGAAATGCGCCGGCTCAATCACGAGTGGGAGAAAATCGGAGGATCGCCGATTCAAATGCGCGTTGGCATTTTCAGCGGACCTGCTGTGGCGGGCTGCATTGGGAGTACCGACCGGCTGGAGTTCACGGTCATGGGCGACACCGTCAACACCGCGGCCCGTCTCGAAAGCTTCGACAAAGATTACGCTTCGGACGATGTGTGCCGCATCCTGATCGGCCATTCAACCTTTGAACTGCTCGACGGACAATTCAGGACGGAACTTGTGCAAACTATCGAATTGAAAGGAAAAAAGGAGAAGACTACGATCTACCGCGTCTTAGGAAGCAATCTATGAAAATCAAACGAACCCCAACCGCAATCCTTGCGGTTTTAGCGATCTTATTTGTCGCTCAGCAAAGTCGGGCGGTTGATCCGGCCGAAAGTCCGGCCGCCCCAGCCGCCGATTCGAAACCGGCACATGTTGCGTCGAAACTCCTTTACAAACCACCGGCTGACGCGGGAAATATTCCCACGCGAGTCAGTGGCGGCGCCCGCGGAGAAAACGGCATCGACTCGGCACTCTTTGCTCTCGTGCCTGATCATGTTGCGCTCACCACGCGCGCGCAACCCTCCCTGTTTTGGTTTCAATCGAAACCGGCGAAGGCAAGGTTTGAGTTGACCGTAGTCGAGCCGAAGAAAGCAAAACCACTCGTTTCGTTAACGTCGCCCGACGCGGACAAGGCCGGAATCCACCGGATCAAGCTGGCCAGGTACAAAATCGAGTTGCAACCCGACGTGGCCTACGAATGGAGCGTTGCGATTGTTCCTGATCCGGAGAATCGATCAAAAGACGTTGTGGCAAAAGGCGTGATCAAACGGATCAACGCCCCGGGCGACCTGGCGAGTCGCGTTGACAAAGCCGACGACGTCGAGCGCGCATCGGCTTACGCGCAAGCGGGGATCTGGTATGACGCGCTGGACACAATTTCCGACGCGATCGAAGCTAATCCCAACGATGCTTCTCTGCGTGACCGGCGCGCCTCGTTGCTAAAACAGGTTGGCCTGTCCGAAGCAGCGGCTCTCGACAAGAAGAAATAGCCGCTTCGCTTTTGAACGTCGGAGATCGGACATCGGATGTCGGACTTCCGACCTCTTCAATTAGAATTCTGATTCTAATTCGTCCGGTTCCGGCTCCGTTCCGCCGCGACCAATCGAAATAAAACTGCTGAAGTCCCCTTGTAGTAGAGCAGTGCAACGTTCACGCAATTGATTCTCGGCACTAACTAACGACGAAGGCAGCGTCACGAGTTGCGCGCCCAAACCGAGTGAGGGAGCTGTAATTTTAACTGTTCCATTCGTCGTCCCAGTCGCCGTAATGAGACTATTGGAATCAAAGAAGAACCCTGAAATCAGGTTGATGTTCCCACCTTGTCCGGCGGCAGCATTGGCGCTGATCAGACTGTTATTGAGCACAATAAATATCGGGTCGATCGTGATGTTACCACCGCTTCCACTTCCCCCACTGCCGGCCGCTGTCGCAGTGATTGAGCTATTGATCAGGTAGACTAGCTCGGGCGTAGTAATGTGGATATCACCCCCGTTATGAGCGGCGGATACCGAGATGTAGCTTTGATCGCTTAGTTCAATCTTTCCGCGAGAAGTTATGTCAATGGAGCCAGCATCGCTCAAATCCGACGACGTCGAGATACCTGCTCCGTGGTTCAGATTGATTGGACCATTTGTGTTAATAGAGATACTTCCACCTTCTCCGGTCCCGGGGCTAAAAGACGCTGCGGCTATGGTTCCACCTTTGATTGTCAGACTGCCTGTTTGCACAGTAATGCTCCCAGCGTTTCCACTGCTGCTCGTATCGGCGAAAATACCCGAATCTACTCCGTCAATTAGAAGTGAGTTGGCTGTCACGCTCACATTTCCGCCATTGCCACCACTGGAAACAACTACCTCTACATCAATCCCCCCGCCTGCAGTGAGTGTCAGACTACCTGCTTGCACAATAATGCTTCCAGCGTTTCCGCTGCCACTCGTATCAGCGAAAATACCCGAGCCTTCTCCGTCAGCTAAAAGCGACTTGGCCGTCACCCTCACGTCTCCAGCGTTGCCCGCGTCCAAAGTCTCTGCGGCTATTCCCCCACCGCCGGTGAGTGTCAGACTACCTGCTTGCACAATAATGCTTCCAGCGTTTCCCCGCGCACTCGCGATTCCACTCGCGTCCGCGAAGATACCCGAGTTTACTCCGTCAATTAGAAGTGAGTCGGCCGCTACACGCGCCTCTCCGCCATGTCCATCACTTTCAGTCTCTGCGGCTATTCCCCCACCGCCGGTGATTGTTAGACTGCCTGTTTGCACAGTAATGCTCCCAGCGTTTCCTCTGCCAAGGGTATCAGTCAAAATAACCGAGTTTTCTCCGTCGATCCGGAGTGAGTCGGACGTCACCTTCACGTCTCCGCCAGTGCCACCAGCATCCGTGTTCGAGAAAATGATTCCGCCATCAACGATTTTGAGAGTGCCAGCGTGCACGATCACGTTTCCAGCCTTCCCACTATCACCAGACGTGACCGTCGCGATTGATCCGTTGTCGAGTTGCAACGAGCCTGTAAGCAGTAGGTCGATATCGCCGCCAATCGCGGACCCGGTTGTCCGTGAAGCAATGGAACCGGTGGAAATTTGAAGTGTTCCAGCGCGAATCACAACCGGGCCGCCCGCTGGCCCGCTTAGGTCGAGCGTGGCATTGCTCACCTCGATATCACCCATCGACGTGAACTGGCTCACATCCACGGCGCTGCTTATACCAGAGGGGTTGAGGTGCGTTTCACCGGGGGATCTTACACTCACTAAGTTCACGCGCGATCCCTCACCGGTAACCTGGCCTCCGCTTATCGTGATATCACCGGCAATAGCCGAGAAAACCTTCTGCGGCGCAACACTTAGCGTGCTTCCCATCACAGAGACTGACCCAGGTGCGCTATCCAAGAATCCAAATGCGCTTACCGGCGCTGACGTGAGCACGTCGCCGCCGCCAAGGCTCGCGTTGAATCTGCCGCCGCCGACCAGTTTCAGATAATTCGCCGTCGTTACGGCAAAGGAGCCGCTCACATCCAACTGCGCGTGCTGACCAAATAGCACTCCCGCGGGGTTCATGAAGAAGAGATTCGCTCCAAGAATGTCTGAACGAATCGTCCCATCAATCGAGGAGGGACTTCCACTCGTTACTCGCGCCAGAATGTTTTGGATGTTGCTTGGGCCTGTGAAAGTCGCAGACTCCGAGTTAATCAGATTAAATTGGCTGAAACTCTGGAAAAGATTGGTTCCAACCTGCTTTCCAAAGTTGGCCGAGATCAGGTAATTCGGGCCAGGCAACGTACCGTGTGTCCCAAAACTGCCATCGAGAACAACACCACCGAAAAGCGAGTGGGGGCAGAAGATTAGTACCAAGATGGCCCGAGGCCGAAGCACGTAGTTTCCATAATAACAAGAATCTTGTCCTTTGGCAAGCCTTTTAGCAGCCTGTCGGCTGCTCAGGTGGCGTAAGGAAGAGTGTGTAAAAGGAAAAAGGAGGGTGTATCTCGATTTGTTTAACCACAAACAGAAAGGAGACACACCCTATGCGAGTCCGAAAAGAACTCGTGATCGAACCTG